>Ga0105237_10000684_pt1 | contig 46930 bp, 33 predicted proteins | sample KBSC24metaG_FD_81520 | JGI IMG/M metagenome (GOLD analysis project Ga0105237, IMG submission 81520) | Corn rhizosphere microbial communities from Kellogg Biological Station, Michigan, USA - KBS C2-4 metaG | ecosystem: Host-associated > Plants > Roots > Rhizosphere > Soil | place: Michigan, USA...
CATCGGGGCCGTGGTGCAGGACATGAACTTCGCGCAGGCGAACACCGACGGCGCCGAGGGCGTGGCCCTGTTCCGCAAGATTCACCAGCTGGACGCCGACATGCCCGTGTTGCTGATGACGGCCTGGACGGCCCTGGAGACGGCGGTGAGGCTGGCCAAGGAGGGCGCCGCCGACTACATGGCGAAGCCTTGGGACGACGACAAGCTGGTGCGAAGCGTGAAGAACCTGGTCAACCTGCGCGCCCTGCACCAGGAGAACACGCGCCTGCGCGCCCAGGGCAACCGGGCCCGGCGCAGCCTGGCGGCGCAGCACGATCTGCGCGACGTGGTCTACGCCAGCCCGCAGATGCACGAGGTGGTGCGGCTGGCGGTCAGCATCGCCCGGTCGGACGTGCCGGTGCTGATCACGGGCCCGAACGGCTCGGGCAAGGAGAAGCTCGCCGAGATCATCCAGGCGAACTCGCGGCGGCGCGACAAGCCGTTCGTGCGGGTGAACGTGGGGGCGCTGCCGGAGAACCTGTTCGAGGCCGAGCTGTTTGGCGCCGAGGCGGGCGCCTTCACGGGCGCCACCCGGCTGCGGGTGGGGCGCTTCGAGGCGGCCGAGGGAGGCACGCTGTTGCTGGACGAGCTGGGCACGCTTCCCTTCGCCGCCCAGGCGAAGCTGCTGCGGGTGCTGCAGACGGGGGAGTTCGAGCGCCTGGGCTCCTCCACCACGCGCAGGGCCAACGTGCGCTTGATCAGCGCCACCAACGTCGATCTGCCCCGCGCCATCGCCGGCGGCCAGTTCCGCGAGGACCTTTACTTCCGCCTGAACGTGATCGAGCTGTTCGTGCCGCCGCTGGCCGATCGCCCCGACGACATCCTGCCGCTGGCCGAGCACTTCCTGACCGAGCAGGTGAAGCGGGAAGGCAAGCCTCCCATGCGGCTGGGGGACGAGGCGCGGGCCGCCCTGACGAATCACGAGTTCTCGGGCAACGTGCGCGAGCTGCAGAACCGCATCCAGCGCGCCGTGCTGGTCGAGCCGTCCGACACGATCACGCCGGCGGACCTGGGGCTGCCGGCGACGCGCCCCGAGGGACGGAAGGCCATCCCCGTGGGCGCCGCTGCGCCGGCCGGGTTCGCGGCCTCGGGCGGCGGCGGAGGCCAGGGGATCCCAGCGGCGCCGCGGGGGGCGCCCAGCGACCCCGCCAGCCTGGAAGAGCGCGCCGGGATCGAGGAGGCGCTGCTGCGCGCGGGGGGCGTGGTGGCCAAGGCGGCGGCGGAGATGGGGCTGTCCCGCCAGGCCCTGTACCGGCGCATGGAGCGCCTGGGCATCGTGATGGAGCGCCGGCCGCGATGACGTCCCTGGCTCAGCGCCGCGGCTTGCCGTCCACGTTCCTGGTGTCGGCCGCCGTCGGCGACCTGAGGCCCTGACCGGTCAGGGGCAGGTGATGGGCGGCGGCTGGCTGGCGTCGACGAAGTCCCGGCAGACACACATCTTCTGGCAGGGCTGATCGTCGGGCAGCGCCGGGATCACGGCGCGGCAGCTGAACCCGGTCTGGCACCGCCGATCGGTCGGGTCCCCCTGGCCGCGCGTCTGTCCGCCCTGGCAGTCGTCGTCGGTCCGGCACGTCACCGAGCACAACGCCTGCGTGTCGGTCGTGACCTGCGCGGGCGGCAGCAAGCACAGGCGGGACGGACAGGCCAGGTTGTTCCGGTCGACGTGAGACTCGGTGGGGCTGACCGCGGTGACGTTCAGCGAGCAGGGCGCCCCCAGCTTGTCGCTGTCGCAGCCCTGCGCCGACAGCAGCGCCATCGCCACCAGGGCAGGCGCCAGGGGACTGCCGCAGACTGTCGTTGCTCGATTCATGGGGTGGTCTCCTCGGGGGCGGGCGTTTCGCCTCTTAGTGCCGGGCGCGCCGGGAAACCCGGTCATGATTGCGGCGGGCCTCGGCCTGGGCCTTTGTGCCGGCCGGGGTGCCGTTTCCCTTCGCTTGCGGCTAACCTTGTAAGCCGATGCCCGATCTCGTGGTCGCCGCCGAGGGGGAGCTCAGACGGCAGCTGGCCTCGCTGACGTTCGCGGAGGTGACCCCCAGCGGGCCGGGTGAGGCCATCCAGGCCGTCACCTGGTGGAACATGCTGGCGCGCCTGGGGTTGCCCATGCCGCTGGTGGCCGTGCACGACCTGGGGCTGCTGCTGTCGCGCGGGCGGCGCGGCCAACCGCACCGGGTGCAGCCGGTGGCCAGGGGCGCCGCCAGCAGCTTCCGCACGCAGTATCGCGCGCTGCTGGCTCAGGTGGCGGAGTCCGACGTGGTGGGCGAGCTGGGGACGGCGGCGCTGCGCGACGAGACCATCGCCGTGGTGCTGGCGCGCGCCCTCTCGGACATCTACCTGCGCTGGTCGGCCCGGCCCCGCCGGCCGGGATTGCAGGAGCTTCCGGTGGCCTCACCGTCGTTCGACCGCGATCGCGCCAGCCTGGCCAAGAACCTGGATCTGTCCTGGGTCGTCTCCTTCCTGCAGCGGCTGCTCGAGCACGAGCGCGGCTTCCTGGCCCGCCTCGATCAGATCGACGTCTCGGCGTTGCGCCTGCTGGGGCTGTTCGCGGTGGACGGGGGAACGCCCGACCTCTCGGATCTGTACCAGGTGGTGGGCAACATCGGCGCGGCGGACATCGTCGACTTCTCGCTGCAGCTCTTGCCCTCGTTGCTGGAGACGAAGCGGCGCCGCTCGGTGCAGCGGTTCGCCATCGACGGGTACGCGTCCATCGAGCGGAGGGGCAGCCTGGACGCCCTGCTGCCCAGCGAGCTGGCCCACGACGCCGAGACGCTGACGCTGAAGGCGCTGTCGGACGATCTGCTGTACTACGGGCGCGAGCGGGCGCCCGACGCCGGACGCCGGCTGACCTACCTGCTGGTCGACTCCAGCGCCTCGATGCGCGGCACGCGGCAGGTGTTCGCGCGCGGCCTGGCGCTGGCCCTGTGCAAGAAGCTGTCGCTGCTGGGAGGCGAGGTCTGGTTTCGGTTCTTCGACAGCCGCCTGTACGAGCGCCTGGACGTGGGACGGCAAGCGCGCCGCGAGCTGCCGCGGCTGCTGTCTTTTCGCTCGGAGCGGGGACGCAACTACGCCCGCGTGTTCGCCGATCTCTCCGCCGAGGTGAGCCGCCTGCGGCAGGAAGAGGGCCGGGACGTCGCCATCACCTTCATCACGCACGCCGAGTGCCACATCCCCACCGCCACCGTCGAGGCGCTGGCGCGCGACGCCTCGCTGTATGGCGTGTTCGTGCTGCCGTCACGGCCCATCGCCCTGGATTACCTGCCCCTGCTGCACAGGCACCAGATCGTCACGCCGGAGACGCTGGCGCGCGCCGGCGCCGGGCGGCGGCGCGCCCTGGACATCGTCGACGACTTCACCCGCCTGGCGCACGGGGCCGGGGGCGGCTGATGCCGACGCGAGAGGAGATCGACCTCAAGGAACGGGCGGACCGCGCCCTGCGCAGCGGACGCCCCGCGGAGGCGCTGGGGCTGTACGAGGTGCTGCTGGGACACGTGCAGGTGTTCGCGCCCGGGGTCTACGACGGGTGGATGGAGGGCGCGCTGGGGGCCTATCAGGCGCTGGGCCGCCCGCGCGAGGCGGGTTACGTGTTGCTGGGTTTGCGGCGCTTCGCCGACGCCGCGCGCCTGCTGCCCTCCCTCGAGCGCCCGGTGGAGTGGGCCCTGGCGGCCTCGAAGCTGGGGCAGCACGCCGAGGCCGCGCGCGTGCTCTCGGGCGCGGGCCATCCCGTGCTGGCGGCGGTCGAGCTGGAGCGCGGCGATCGCTTCGCGGCGGCGCGCGGCGAGTGGGAGCGCGCGCTCGGCGATCCCCGGCTGGTGGGCCGGCCTTACGAGCTGGCCCTGGTCCAGTTCAACCTGGGCGAATGCCTGGCCAAGCTGGGCGACGCGGCGGGCGCGGGGCGCGCCTTCACGGCGGCCGGGCGCCAGCTGGAAGAGGTCGCCGACGCCTTCGAGACCCGCGGCCAGCGCGAGCGCGCCTTCGACTGTTACACGGTGCTGCTGCGCATCGGCATCAACACCGGGTCGTTCGAGAACGTGTCCGAAGGGTACGTCAACGCCATACGCATCTTGAAGGGCGGGGACCAGCGCTTCTATGTGCTGCAGTACTACGAGGACTTCATCGCCTACGCGGTCCAGCACGGCGAGCTGTACGCGGCGGCCGCGCTGGCCCGGGAGGCGGCCGATTACAGCGCCCACGCCGGCCTGGTGTACGACAAGCACTACCTGGCGCGCGCGGCCGCGTTGTGGGCCGACGCCGGTCGGGCCAACGAGAAGGCGTCGGGCCCCCCCGACCTGACCAAGAACGCCTTTCATGCGGGGATCGACGCCGCGACGGCGCTGGGCGATCTGGCGCTGGCCTCCCGCCTGTACGACGAGGTGGCGGCGCTGCCGCTGCCGGAGAAGACCCGCGACCGTTACAAGACCCTGGCGCGCCGCTTCGCCGGCGGGCGTTCGCAGGCCGTCCCGGCCGCCGGCATCCCCGACTACGTGCGCCGGGCGGGCGCGTATCAGGACGTGTGGCGGCAGGACCTGATCGAGTGGGAGCTGGACGGCGATCCGGTCGCCGTCACGGCGGGCCTGGTCGTCGAGCGCACGGACCACATCCGCTTCTCCCGCCTGGCCCTGCGGGCGCTGCTGATCGCCGGCGGCCTGGGGTTCTCGACGGCCGACACCGGGCGCACCGCCGAGCTGGCCCAGGCGCTGGGCCGCGTCCAGGTGTACGAGGTGCTGCGCCCGCTGGAGAAGCTGTACGAGTCCATCGAATCGCCCGTGGTGCGCAGCGCGGTCATGACGGGCGTGGGGCAGGTGTATTGCCGGCGAAGCTTCGGTCTGGTCCGCAAGGGCATCGAGGATCCCTCGCCGCGGGTGCGCGACGCGGCCGTGGGGGCCCTGCGCGGGCTCCGCTTCCGGGACGCCTTCGACGATCTGTCCGCCATCTTCAAGGAGGCCGCCGACGTCCGGGTGCGGGTGGCGGCGCTGGAAGCGCTCGCGGATCTGGCGTCGCCAGAGGCGGGGGCCATCTTGCTGGAGGCGGTCCTGCGCGAGACGGGCCCGGTGCAGGCGACCGCCGAGGCCCGCCTGCGCGCCTTCAGCAGCGACGACCTGGCGCCCGCCATCCGCCAGGCCATCGAGCTGGAAGGGGGCGACGCCCACCCCGCCCTGAAGCGGATCTGGGACAGCGTGGGCTGACCGCCCCGGCGTTCGGGTCATTCGGGGTCATTTGGGGTCATGCTGGTTCCCCGACGATTCATGGGCCGGATGGCGGGGCCGCCGCCCAGTCGGCCGCCATCGTGACGCCCACGCGCGAGACCAGGGCCGGGTCGTCGACCAGGACGCCCAGCTCGCGGTTGTCGTCCAGCGAGGCGCGGGTGAAGTTCACCGAGCCCACGTAGAGGGTCACGGCGTCGATGATCATCGCCTTGGCGTGCAGGGTGGGGGAGGGCAGCGCCCGCACGGGGATCCCCGCGGCCTGCAGCGCGCCGACGGCGGCATCGGTCGCCGCCGAGCGGTCCGCCGCGGGCACGACCACCGAGATGGCGACGCCCCGATCGCGCGCAGCGGTCAGGTGACCGATGAGGCCCGGGTCGGACAGCTCCTCCATCTCCAGCTGCAGGGAGGACCTGGCTCCGTCGATGGCAGCGGCCAGACGCGGACGCGCGTCCAGCGGCGAGACCAGCAGGCGCGTGCTGGCGTCCTCCTCGAGCGAGCGGCCGGCGGCATCTGCCAGGAACAGCGCCTGGGCGCGCGCCACGTCGGCCCCGTCGCGGTCGGCGACGGCGTACTCACGGTTTCGCGTCAGGCCGGCCGTGGTCAGGTTCGGTGTCAGCACCCAGGCGCTGTCGTCGATCAGCAGCAGCTTGATGTGTACCAGACCGCCCGGCACCGAAAACCAGCGCACGTCGACACCGCCCTGCTGCAAAGCGACGTACGCGGCCCCGTTGTCGCCGCCGCCGTATGGCGCGGGCTCCAGCAGGACGCGCACGTCTGCGCCCGCGCGCCGGGCCGCCACCAGCGCGTCGATCGCGTCCCCGTCGGTCAGCAGGTACATCTCGGCCCAGGCCCGCTGCCGAGCCCCGGCCAGCGCACCCACGATGGGCCGTTCCCCATCGTCGGGCAGGACGACCAGAGCTGTCGTCGAGGACGTCGCTGCCGCAGGCGCCGGGCCGCCGACGGGATACGCCGGCCAGCCGCAGCCGCTCCACGCCGCCAGACAGGCGAGCCCGCACCAGTCACGATTGCGCATCGCCGCGCTATCGGTCCACGCGGCCCACGATTGCTTCGGAAGCCGCCGGACCACCCGCGGCCCGCGTCGGCCCTATCCGCCTTCGAAAGCCAAGAGCAGTTCCCGTGCTCGCGCCAGCGCGAGCAGGTGCGCGATCGGCGATCTGAGCACCCGAAGCTCAGCCAGCGCGCTCGATCAGACCGGCCGCGCCCATGCCCCCGCCCACGCACATGGTGATGACGGCGTAACGGCCCTTGCGGCGCTCCAGTTCGTGGAGCGCCGTGGCGATCTGCCGCGCCCCCGTGGCGCCCAGCGGATGCCCCAGGGCGATGGCGCCGCCGTTCACGTTCACGCGGTCGAGCGGCAGCTTCAGCTCGCGCAGGCAATACAGGGCCTGCGAGGCGAACGCTTCGTTGACCTCGAACAGGTCGATCTCGTCGATCTTCAGGCCGGTCTTCGCCAGCAGCTTGCGCACCGCCGGGATGGGGCCGATGCCCATGATGCCCGGGGGAACGCCGGCCACCGCGAAGGCGCGGAAGTAGCCGCGGATCTTCTTGCCCGACTCCTTCGCCTTGTCGCCGCTCATCAGCACCACGGCCGCCGCGCCGTCGTTCAGCGGTGACGAGTTCCCGGCCGTCACGCTGCCGGTCGGGTCGAAGACGGGCTTCAGCCCGGCCAGCTTCTCCAGCGACGTGTCGGCCCGCGGACCCTCGTCGCGTTCGAACATCGCGCTCTTCCAGGCCCCGTCCTCGAACACCCGGGCCGGCACCGGCACCACCTCGGCCTTGAAGTCGCCCCTGGTCCACGCCGCCACCGCCTTCTGGTGGCTGGCCAGCGCGAAGGCGTCCTGCTCCGCCCGCGGGATCTCGAACTTGCGGGCCACGTTCTCGGCGGTGTTGCCCATGGGGATGTACACGTCGGGCAGCTTCTCGACCACCACGGGGTTCAACGAGGGCCGCGTGCCGCCCATGGGCACCATGGACATCGATTCGAGCCCGCCGGCCACCGCCGTGTCGATGGCGCCCACCGCGATGCGGTCGGCCAGGATCGACGTCGCCTGCAGGCCCGACGAGCAGAAGCGGTTGATGGTCATGGCCGGCACCTCGTCGGGCAGGCCCGCCAGCTCGCCCACCACCCGGGCGACGTTCAGCCCCTGCTCGCTCTCCGGCATGGCGCAGCCGAGGACCAGATCCTCGACGGCGGCGGGCGCCACCTCGGCGCGCGCCAGCGCCTCCTTGACGACCAGGGCCCCCATGTCGTCGGGGCGCGTGAAGCGCAGGGTTCCCTTGGGGGCGCGCCCGATCGGGGTTCGGACCGCCGACAGGATCGCCACATCGCGCGTCGTGGGCATGGATTCCTTTCAGTTCCGCAAAGGTTTGCCGGTTTGCAACATGCTTTGGATGCGGTCGCGCGTCTTCTGTTCCCCGCACAGCGACAAAAAGGCCTCGCGCTCCAGGTCGAGGATGGCCTGCTCGCCGACGGTCGAGCCGGCCGGAACGGCCCCGCCCGACAGGATGCGGGCCAGGTGACCGCCGATCTTCGCGTCGTGCTCGCTGATCTGATGGACGCCGGCCAGGCTGTGCATCGCCGAGCGCAGCGTCGCCGCGCCAGCCTCCCCGATCACGCGGATCCGGCGGGGTGGGGGCGGCCGGTAACCGGCTCGCGACAGGCCCAGCACCGTCGCCTTCGCGTCGGCGAGCAGCGTCTCGCGCGCCATCGACACGCCGTCGTGCGGGTGCAGGAACCACAGGTCGCGCCCCTCCTCGGCGCTGGTCGACACCCGGGCCCGCGCCAGCGTCTCGAAGGGGACCTTCACCAGCGCCAGCAGATCGAACAGCGGGTCGTCCGAGGCCCGCGCCGACGCGCGGGCCGCCAGCTCCATGCAGCCACCACCGGCCGGGATCAGGCCCACGCCCACCTCGACGCAGCCGATGTACAGCTCGGCCGCGGCGCGCACGTTCTGGCAACCCAGCACCACCTCCGCACCGCCCCCCAGCGCCAGGCCGAAGGGCGCCGCCACCACCGGCACCCGCGCGTAACGCGTCCGCATGGCCGCCTTCTGGAAGTTCACCACCATCTCCTCGACGGCGGCGAAGTTTCCCTGACCCACGGCCACCAGCAGCGAGAACAGGTTCGCGCCCGCGCAGAACGCCTCGGGCGCGTCGTTGCCGATCACCAGACCGACGCCTTCTTGCTCGGCGCGATCGACGGCGCGGGCCATGAACGCCACGATGTCGGGATCGAGGGCGTTCATCTTGGCGTGGAACTCCAGGCAGAACACGCCGTCGCCAATGTCCAGGATGGACGCGCTGGGGTTGCGTTCCACCTCGGCCGTGCCGGCGCCCCGCTTGGCGGCACGGACCCGGTCGAGCACGATCTGTCCGGCCGGCTGGGGGACCGCGGTGAACCCGCCGTGCTGCCCCAGTTGCTCGGTGGCGCCGTCGCCCGCGGGGTTGGGCCGATAAAAGCGCATGCCTTCGCCCTGGGCGGCGATCTGCTCCTTCACCCAGCCCGGAACCTCGTAGCCGGCCGCCTCCATCTTCTGGGCGGTGGCCTTCACGCCCAGGGCATCCCAGGCCTGGAACGGACCCTGCTCCCAGCCGAAACCCCAGCGCATCGCGCTGTCGATCGAGTTCACGTCGTCGGCGATCTCGCCCAGCCGGTTTGCGGCGTAGATCAACGTCTCGTAGGTGATGGTGCGGGCCAGCGCCGCGGCGCGGTCGTCGCTCGCCAGCAGCCGGCGCAGCCGCTCGTCCACGTCCTCCACGCCGCGGGTGGCGCCGATGGAGGGGAAGCGCGGCTTCGTCTGGGGCACGTAGGTCAGCGTCTTCAGATCCAGCTGCAGGATCTGGTCGCCTTCCTTCTTGTAAAAGCCCTGCTTGGTCTTGCTGCCCAGCCACTTGCGATCGACCAGCTGCTTCAGCGCCTCGGGCAGCGCGAACACCTCGCGCCGCTCGTCGTTGGGCAACGCCTCGTAGCAGTTCTTCGTGACGTGGGCCAGGGTGTCCAGGCCCACCACGTCGGCCGTCCGGAAGATGGCGCTCTTGGGCCGGCCGCTCGCCGGTCCGAAGATCATGTCCACCTCCTCGACCGTGTAGCCGTGCTTCTGCGCCTCGGCCATGGTGCGCATCATGGCGAAGGTGCCGATGCGGTTGGCGATGAAGTTGGGCGTGTCCTTGGCGCGCACCAGCCCCTTGCCCAGCAGCCGCCCGCAAAGCTCCTCGGCGCGCGCCAGCGTCTCCGCCGACGTGGCGGCGCCGGCCACGATCTCGACCAGCTTCAGGTAGCGGGGGGGATTGAAAAAGTGCGTGATGCAGAAGCGGCCCTGGAAGTCCGGGCTGCGCCCCTCCATCAGCTCGGCGATGCGCAGCCCGGAGGTGTTGGAGGTGACGATGGCGTCGCCGCCGGCGGCCTCGAGCTTCTGGTACAGGCTGCGCTTCACCGCCAGGTTCTCGATGACCGCCTCGATGACGACGTCGGTCTTCGCCGCGTCGGCCAGGTGATCGTCGAAGTTGCCGGCGGTGACCAGCGTCTCGAAGCGCGGCGAGAAGAAGCTGGCCGGCTTCGAGCGGCGCGCCGCCTCCAGCCCCGCCTCGGCGGCGTGGTTGCGCCGCTGGCCCTTGGCCGGATCACCCGGCAGGTCCAGCAGGCGGACGCGGACGCCGGCGTTGGCCAGATGGGCGGCGATCGCAGAGCCCATCACCCCGGCACCCAGCACGGTTGCCTCGGAAAGCGGTCTCCCCATCTTCATAGAATATCCCATGGCAACGACGGTCGCGAATCGGCGCGCGGCCGCTCGGGCTGGAACCCCCCATTCGCCGCCGCCTCGCCGCGCCCGTCGGTGGCGGCGACCGGGATGACATCGAAACGAATCCGGTCGACAATTCGCCCATGAGAGACGGTCGGCGTGTGTGTTCGTGGGGGCGGCTGTCCTTGCTGGCGCTCGTGATCTCCACCGGCGGGTGCAGCGGTGGTGACGGTCGGGGCGCTTCGGAAGGCGACGGGGGGGACCGGCGCCGGCGGTGGACGCGGCGGTGCCGGCGGGCGTGTGGGCGCCGTCGGCGGGCACGGGGGCGCGCCCGGTGAAGGAGCGGGCGGCGGCCCCGGTTCGGGCGGGGGAGGGCGCGGCGGCACCGGTGGCGGGGGAGCCGCCGGCGGTCGTGGCGGCCGGACCGAGACGGGCGGCGCGGGCGGAGCGGCTGGTGGGGCCGGGTTCCCTGGCGCTGCCGGTGGGCAGGCGGGCGCTGCCGGTGCAGGGGGCGTCGGCGGTGCGCCGGCCGGTGCGGGCGGTCATGGCGGCGTTCCCACCGGGGGCGCGCCCGGCGCCGGCGGTCAGGGCGGCGCCGGCGGAGCGCTCGCGGCTTGTGAGACCGCGTCCAGCCTGATGCAGGTGTTCGGCGACAACATGTGTCCGGGACGGCTCTCGACCGTTCCTGCCACGCCTTCCTCGGTCGAGGTCTGGATCGCGGACGCGGCCCTCAGCGGCGGCGGCTCGCGGTTGACGTTGACGAACGGGACGGCCGTCTCCACGGGCGGCCACAGCTATCGGTTCAACAGCTCGGACGGATTGTTCGGTTCGGGGACCAGCGGCGGCGTCTCGATGGCGATCATCGGCTCGCTCGCGCTCAGCGTCGACGGTCAGCCCAGCCGGATCACGTTCGACTTCGCCGGCTGTAGCCAGCAGAGCGCGCCGCCGACCAACGTGGTGGCGCGGGTCTCGGTCATGCGCGACGGCGTGTCACAGGCCGTGGCGCGCACGTATCGGGTCACCATGACCGGAGCGATGACCGGCGCGATGACCGGCGCGATGACCGGCGCGATGCTCGGCGCGACCTACCAGTTCACCGACACGCAGTCGCCGGCCGGTTGCAGCAGTGGCGTCGACCTGCTGGGGATCACGTTCTGAGGCCGTCGCGCTCGCTCTGGATTCACCGAGGCCCACGCGGCACGCGTGCGATGCGAAGGCGCCGCGGGCTGGCCGCCCTGGCTTGATCCAGCGCGGCCGTTGTCGTTACTCTTGGGCCTCGTATGGCGACTAACTTGATGATACGCATGGGGTTCGTGTGGCCGCGGCGAGGGCCATCGGCGCCCCGGGCGCGGCGAGCGGTGGCGCTCCTCCTGACCGTCGGGGCCGTGGCGTCGTTTGCGCCGGCCGCCTCCGCGCAGATGGCTCCCGTGCTGTCGCCACCCGTGGCCAACGGAAGCGAGGCCGCGCCGGACGCGGACCTGCAGGCGGCCAAGGCCGAATTCGAGACCGCGCAGACACTGTTCATTCGCGATCAGTACGACCAGGCGGCGGCCCACTTCCTGGATGCGTTCGCGCGCAAACCCTTCTCCGCGTTTCTGTTCAATGCCGCCGTGTCGTACGAGAAGGCGCAGAAGCTGGAGAAGGCCGCCGAGTTCTTCCAGAAGTACCTGGACCGCGAGCCGGGGGCCCCGGACGCCGCCTCGGTAAAGACGCGCATCGAGGCGCTGCGCACCATCCTGGCGCCGCCGGTGATGCCGGGCGTGCCAGGCACGACGCCGGTCCCGGTCACCCCGGCGGCGGCCCTGCCGGCCATCGAGACCAAGGGCCTGGTGGTCATCGACTCGAAGCCCCAGGGCGCGACGATCTACCTCGACAACAAGACCAACGGCGTGTTCGCCAAGACCCCCTGGCAGGGCTCGCTGGAGTCGAAGCCGGTCAAGCTGATCCTCGAGGCCAAGGGCTTCAAGCCCGAGGAGCGCAGCATCAGCCCCCGCTCGGACAAGCTGGTCGACGTCTACATCGCGCTGTCCGAGGAACACTTTCTGGGCTGGGTCGAGATCGTGTCGAACGTGCCGGGCGCGGACGTGTTCATCGATCGCAAGGACATCGGGGCCATCGGCAAGACGCCCTTCACGGGGCACCTGAAGCCAGGCAAGCACACCGTCTTCCTGGAGCGCATCGGGTTCAAGCCCGTGCAGCAGGAGATCGACATCCTGCCTGGCACCGCCACGCAGCACATGATCAAGCTCGACAAGAGCGACAACGGCTGGATCAGCGTCGCGGGCCGGGGCGCTTACGGCGCCAGCGTCTCCGTCGACGGCAAGCCCACCTGCGCGGCGCCCTGCCGCAGCGAGGTGACGCCCGGCGTGCACCGGGTGGTCGTCAGCAAGGGCGGGTTCGAGGACTACGAAGCCGAGCTGCGCATCGACCGCGGCGCCGAGACGGTGGTCGAGGTCTCGTGGTCACCGCGGCCCTCGAAGCGCACCGCCTACGTCACGGCAGGGGTGGCGGCCGCGTTCCTGGGCGGCGGCCTGTACGTGGGCTACCTGTCGAACAGGAACCACGACGGCGTGCAGAACGACATCAAGGCCGCCTCGGCGGGGGTGGGCACCATGGTCGACTCGAACGATCCCCGGTTCTCCCGCGGCAAGTGGGAGGCGGTGGCCGCCGACGTGATGTTCGGGGTCGCGGCCCTGCTGGCGGTGTCGGCCACGGTGTCGTTCTTCGCGCACGGACCCGACAGCGTCGCGGCCGTCGACCAGCGCGTGATCGGTTTCGGTCCGGGGGTCACCAGCGACGGCGGCGGCCTGGTGGCGTGGGGGAGGTTCTGATGCGCCCCTTTCGGTGCCGCATGCGCCTGTCGCTGCTGGGTCTGGGGCTGCTCTGCGGGGCGGCCTGCAACTGGACCAAGTTCGACGATCAATCGGCAGACGCGCCCGTGCGCAGCATCGGCGCGCCCAGCGGGTTCGACGCGCACGACTTCGGGAAGTCGATCACGCCGCTGTCGACGGGCCGGGGCAGCGCGGCCGCGTTCGTGGCCACCAGCCTGAACGGCACCCACGTGGTGCTGGTCAAGCTCGACGCCGGCGGGGGCGTGAAGACGGAGGCCGTGACGGACTCGGCGCTGGTGGCGGCGGAGAGCTCGACCATCACGGCCGTGGCCGAGATTCCCGGCGCCAACCCGACCTCCCTGCTGCTGGGGTCGCCCCGGGTACGCGACCAGGATTTCGGCCGGGTGCTGACGTACACCCCGCCCGATCCCGGCAATTCCGGCATGGACGACACCGCCAAGACGTTGCTGATCACGGCGCTGGGCTCGAACGATTCGGGGGAGGGCAGGGGCCTGGCCGCCGGTTACCTCGACGGGGTGGCCGACCGCGCCGACTACGTGATCGGGTCCGACAACGAGATCGCGGTGGTGATCGACGGCGTGCCGGCCAGCACGGCCGTCGGCACCACGACCGTCGGCGTGGCGCCCCAGGCCTGCGACGTCTCCTACGATGCCCTGCAGGACAACCGGTTCGCCGTGCGCCGGCCCATCCTGGCCGCCCGCCTGTGGGCTGACCCGCGGGGACCGGGGGTGCAGCAGCTGTTCGTGGGCGCGCCGCGCGCCACCGGCATGGGGACGCTGTCGATCCTGAACGTCGTGGACGGGACGCTGAGCTGTCTGGCCAGCGTGACCGGACCGAAGGCGGAGTTCGGACACGCGCTGGCGGCAGGTGATGCCGACGGCGACGGTGTGAACGATTTTCTGCTGGTGGGGGCGCCCGGACAGCAAGCGTTCGTCTACCCGGGGTGGCCTTCCCTGGCGGCGCCTGCGCTGCCGCCGGCCCTGGCCCTCACGCCCACGCCCGCGGGCGTCGACTTCGGGTTCGCGGTCGCGGCGCTGAACGTCGATGGCCTGCCCGGCGACGAGGTGCTGGTGTCGGATCCGCGCGCCACGATCGGCGGCAAGACCGGCGCCGGCCACGTGCTGATCTACAAGTTCGATCCGGCCGCGAACGCCCTGACCCAGGTGGGCGAGATCGCCGACCATTCGCCGGACACCGACGAGAACTTCGGCTATACCCTGAACGTGCTGAACTTCTGCCGTGACGCCGCCGCCGTCGCTGCCGGCGCCGCTTGCCCCCCGGCGTCGCTCTCTCGCATCCTGCTGGTCGGCGCGGCAAACGAGGTCTTCGTCTACTTCCGCGTGGGCGACAACATCCCCACGTCTCCCGGGCAGACGGTCGCGGACGTGCGGACGCCCTAGGCTGGCCGCGATCGCCGGGAAATCCTCCGTGCAGATCTCGAACCTCCTCATTCCCGATCTCGAAGAGATCCTGAAGAGCGATCCCGCGCAGGCGGCGGAGCTCGCCGAGGAGCTGCACAGCTCGGATCTGGCCGAGCTGATCGACAAGCTGCCTGACGACCTGGCGGTCAGCATGCTGGGCGCCCTGGGCGAGACCGAGGCGGCGGCGGCGCTGGACGCCATGGAGCCGGGCCGGCGCGCCGAGCTGTTCCAGCGCCTGGATCGCACCAAGGCGGCCCGGCTGGCGGACGACATGTCGCCGGACGAGCGCGTGGACCTGGTGCAGTCGCTGCCGGACGAGGTGGGCGCCGATCTGCTGGCGCGCATGCCCCAGGACGCCTCGCGCGAGGTGCGGGCGCTGCTGCGCTACCCCGAGAACTCGGCGGGCGGCCGCATGACCACGAACTTCGTGGCCCTGGCGCCGCAGCTGACCGTGGAGCGCGCCATCGAGGAGGTGCGTCGCCTGGCGGCGGAGAAGGAGACCATCAATGAGGTCTACGCCGTCAACCCCGACGGCAAGCTGCTGGGGGCGGTCTCCTTGCGGGACATGGTGCTGGCGCGGGCCGGGCAGCCGCTGTCGTCGGTGATGGATCCCGAGGTGGTGTCGGTGCCGCCCGAGATGGACCAGGAAGATCTGGCCCGGGTGTTCGCCCATTACAACTTGCTGGCGGTGCCGGTGGTGGATCAGGGGCGGCAGCTGCTGGGGATCGTCACCGTCGACGACGTGGTGACCGTCCTCAAGGAGGAGCAGGCCGAGGACATCCAGAAGCTGGGCGCCGTGCAGCCCACCGAGGGTGGCTATTTCCAGACCGACTTCTGGACGTTCGTGCGGAAGCGGGCCGGCTGGTTGATCGCCATCTTCATGGGCGAGATCATGACGGCCAGCGTCCTGGAACACTACGAGGCGGCGCGGCGCGCCTTCACCGCCATCGAGGTGTTCGTGCCGCTGATCATCTCGTCGGGCGGCAACACGGGCTCCCAGGCCTCCTCGCTGGTCATCCGCGGATTGGCGCTGGGCGAGGTGGGCGTCCGCGACGGTGCGCGCATCCTGTGGCGCGAGCTGCGCATGGGCCTGGTGCTGGGCAGCTTCCTGGGCATCATCGGGCTGATGCGCGCCTTGCTGGTCGGGCACAGCGGCGGCGGCGGCATGGCGCTGGCGGTGGGCATGGCGCTGATCGCCTGCGTCACCTTCGGATCGGTCGTGGGGGCGTTGCTGCCGCTCGCCATCAAGGCGCTGGGGTTCGATCCGGCCGTATCGTCGGGTCCCTTCATCGCCTCGCTGGTCGACGTGGCCGGCATCGTCATCTACCTGAAGATCGCCATCGTCATCCTCGGCGCGCCGTAGAGGCCCGCCGCACGGCGGGCGGGGCCGGCGTCCGGCGACGGTCGCTCCAGCCGCGTGCTAACGTCGGGCGTGTCGTTCGACGGCGAGCCGGTGACCGCCTTCAGCCGGCGGAGCAGTCCCGTGCGGCTGCTGGCGGTCATGGCCCTCGGGGCGGCGGCCTGCGGGGGCGCCGCGGCGGGGACAGCATCGGGCGGGCTGGGCGGCGCGGCGGCGGCCGGTGGGAACGCCGGTGCCGGGGGCCGGGGAGGGGCGACCGTGGCCGCCATGCCGATGGCGCTGCTGGTGGATGCCGATCAAAGCTCGAACAACGAGGACCCGACCTTCCCGCCATCGTACGCGGACGCGCTGTTCGAGGTGGGCCTGACCGCCGGGGGAATTCGCTACCAGACCCTGATCGAGCCGTCCGCCGGCCCGGAGCAACTCTCGTTCGCGCAGCTGGACCAGGTATCAGCGGTGCTCTGGTACACCGCCGATGCCACCAGCCGGCTGCTGTCGGACGACGCGCAGAGCACGCTCGCGCGCTGGCTGGACGGGGGCGGGAAGACGCTGCTGATCTTCTCGGAGAACCTGCTCGCCGACGTGGGCGCGGGCGGCCAGTGGACCGCCCCGAACGGCAACCAGTTCCTGAGGGCGTACCTGGGCGCCGCCGGATGGGCCGCCGACGGGGAGCAGGATGTCGGCGCCACCGGCCCCCTCTCGCTGAGAGGCCGCAGCTACACAGTCGACGGCGTCGCGGGAACTCCCCTGGCGGACATGCACTTCGAGGTGTTTGGCAACACACCCCTCGAGAGCACGGCCGACCTGGTGAACCCCGGCCCGGGCACCGTCATCCTGGCCACCACCGACGCCGATCCCGCCGGTACCGGCACCAATGGCGCGACCCCCGTCATCGTCAGCCATGCGGTCGGGACGTCGACGGTCGTCTACGCCGGCCTCCCCGTCGAGAACATCGACGGTGCCCCCTTGAACACGGGCGGCGACCTGATCCGGGGAATCCTGCAGTACACCGCTTTGCGCTGAGGATCCCGCTGCGCCGAGCGCGGCGGTGGGCGGCTCGGCCGAACGGCATCAGGCCGCCAGCCGAGCGCGTTTGGGCGACTCGCTAGCCGATGATCCGCTTGCAGTCGGCGCCACACATGACGCCGGCCGCGCCGTTCTGGCCGCCCAGGTCGCAGTCCTCCTGCGGGTCGACGATGCCGTCGCCGCAGAAGTGAGGGTGCTTGCAATTGATGGTGCAGCCGCCGGACTGGGTGGTGCTGTAGGACGCGCCGTTCTTCACCCCGTCGTCGCACTCCTCGTCCGGCGAGTCGGTGTTGCCGTCGCCGCAGTACGGCCCGTACTTGCACTGGGTGGTGCAGGCGCCATAGACGCCGTCCATGTTCTGGTCGCCGTCGTCGCACTCCTCGCTGCCCGAGATGACCTTGTCGCCGCACACCGGCATGCACACGGTGCGCTTCGTGGCGAAGCCGCTGAGCGTGAGCTGGTAGTTCGACTCCGTGGGGTGACGGTCGGCGCCGAACACGGCGATCTCGTAGGTGCTCCCCTTGGTCAGGTTCAGCTTCACGCTGCGGGTGCGGCAGTCGCAGGTGGCGATGGTGCAGTTCATGTGACCGTTGCCGTCCGAGTTCGTGGCGCTGTTCATGGTCAGCATCGTGTACGGATCGGCCGAGGGGCAGGGAAGGATGGTGGTGTTGGTGGCGTCCAGCGAGCCACCCTCGGTGATCATGGCGGTGCCGTCCGTGCCGTTCACGTCGACCCGGCCGGGCAGCCGCTGGTGCACGCCGCCCAGATCCACGACCAGCACGCCGTTGATGTAGATGAACATGTCGTCGTCGCCGTAGAACTGCAGGCTGAACGCGTCGTTGTACACGAACAGGTAGCGGACCTCGGTCGTGTACCACGAGTCGTGATACCAGCCCTGCATCCCGGTCATCCACTGGCCGGTCGCCACGGTGGTGCTGGGCGGAAACAGATACTGATCGCCGCGGCAGCCATTGGCGGCGCCGAAGGAGGTCGAGCCGGTATCCCAGTAGGGCCACAGGTTGCACAGCAGCGCCTCGTTCCAGGGGGCCGGCATCGTCTTCACCGAGCCGGGGCCGGTGGGGGCCGTTCCGTAAAGCGGGAACATGTTCTGCATCGGGTCCAGCGGGAAGAATCCTCCCAGCACGGCGTTCGGCTGGCTGGAGAACTGGTACTGGTTCATGGTGCCCGTCGCCGCCAGCTCCAGCGTGCCCACGCTGTGGGTCATGCCCGGGTTGTACATGGTGTCGCGGAACCACTGCGCGAAGGTGTCCTTGCTGGTCACGATGGGCGCCGGGCCGTGATAGATGGGGTGTCCCATCGCGCCGTCGACGTAGGTGGGCATGCCGTAGGTGGGGCTCTTCGTGGCCTGCGCGCCGGGGACGTGGCCCATGTTGCCGTCGTGGCTCCAGTCGATGAACTGGCAGTCGCAGTTGGTGCCGCCGGTGCGCGCGCTGTTGAAGACCGGCTTGCCCTGGTTGTCCAGGTTGGCCGTGGCCAGATCCCAGCAGCGATTGACCGAGTCGTTCTTCTTGGCGGGGCCGCCCGAGTTCGGGACGCAGTACCGCTTGTTGAACGAGATGGCGCCCGACTGACCCTGCACCCCGGACTCCATGACGGGGTTCGCCACCGTGGCGCCCAGGTAGAAGAAGTCAGGGTGTCCGCCCGACACGCTTTCGTTCTTGAAGTCGCGGTAGATGATGGGCAGCTCCAGGCACTGCTTGCCCTGGTTCGCGGACTGCTTGCAGTCCACCGCGTCCGACAGCATCTGATCGCTGCACTTGAACGAACCGCCCTCCAGCTTGCAGGCCTTCGAGCAGCCGTCGCCGTCGACGGTGTTGCCGTCGTCGCAATCCTCGCCCGTCTCCACGGCGCCGTTGCCACAGGTGACGTCACAGGCGCGGGTGGTGGCCGTGCCGCTGCTGTCGCGGCACTTCGGTTCCTTGGTGCAGGTCTTCGAGCAGCCGCTGCCGTCGCCGAAGAACAGGCCGTTCTGATCGCCGGCGTCGCAGGACTCGCCGGCCTCTACCGTGCCGTTGCCGCAGACGGCAGGCTTGCACTTGTTCGGCGTCGACTTGTCGCAGGAGGCCCCGGGCTCGAGCAGGCAGGTGCTGGAACAGCCGTCGCCGCTGTCGGTGTTGCCGTCGTCGCACGACTCGGTGCCGGTCAGGATGCCGTCGCCGCACAGGGGCGTGCAGCGCTTGCCCGGCACCCGGCACAGCCAGCCCTTCTCCACGGTCTGACAATCCGATGAGCAGCCGTCCCCGCCGGTGGCGTTGCCGTCGTCGCAGCTCTCGTTCGACGTCAGGTTGCCGTCGCCGCAGCGGGGGGGCTGGCAGGGCTGCCCGACGGTCGGGCAGGTGTACCCCGGTTCCAGCTGGCACAGGTCGGTGCAGCCGTCGCCAGACTTCATGTTGCCGTCGTCGCAGTCCTCGCCGGTGTCCACCTTGCTGTTTCCGCACAGGGCCGGGTTGGAGACGATCTTGTCCGCCTTGCCGGCATCCGGGAGGGGCGTGATCTTGCTGTCCGTCTTGGTGCCGGCGTCACCCGGGGCCTCCGAGATGGAGGCACAACCCCCGGTGAAGAGACCAAGACCGACGGTAACCATGAAGATAAGGCCCTGCTTAGACATGTAGATCGACTCTCCTGGAGCTCCCCGCCGGCCTGCGGCCTACCCGCGAGGAGCTCGTTTTGTTACCAGCTCCGAAACTGCTCAGCCTCCGCACTCGGTGACCAACCTGCAATGGTCGTCGCAGACCACGCACTGGACACCACCCTTGTCGATCTTCTGGCCGTTGCTGTCGCCCAGATCGCACTGCTCGCCGTAGGCGGTGTCCGTGTGGCCATCGCCGCAGTAGTGGGGCAGCTGACAGGTCACGCTGCACCCGCCGCTGTTCTTGTCCGTGATGTAGGTGGCGCCGTTGTCCTTGCCGTCGTCGCACGCCTCCGGCGGGTTGGCGTCCTTGTCGGTGTTGCCATCGCCGCAGAACGGCCCGAACTTGCACTGCGTGGTGCAGCCGCCGTAGGCGTTGTCGTCGTTGGGCCCCGAGCAGCCCGAGGGCAGATCGCCCGAACCGTCGCCGCAGTCGCACTCCTCGCCGCCGGAGACCGCGCCGTCGCCGCAACGAGGCGTGCAGACCGTCTCGTTCGTGGCGAAACCGTTCAGGGTCAGCTGGTAGTTCGACTCCGTGGCGCCGCGGTCGGCGCCGAAGATGGCGATCTCGTAGGTGCTGCCCACCTGCAGGCCCAGGTTCACCGACCGCTGGCGGCAATCCGCGGGCGTCGCTGCCTTCGGGTACATGTTCACGTTCGTGGGATCCAGCGGGTCGTTGCTGGGGCAGGGCGTGATGTTGCCGGTCGAGTCGATGAACCCGCCCTCGGTGATGGTGGCCATGCCCGTCGAGTCCACGGTGACCTTGCCGGGGAGGCGCTGATGGATGCCGCCCAGATCGACCACCAGCACGCCGTTGATGAAGATGAACATGTCATCGTCGCCGTAGAACTGCAGGTTGATGCCGTCGTTCGTCAGCACGAAGTAGTAGTGGACCTCGTCCGTGAACCAGGCGTCGTGCCACTTGCCCTGCACGCCGGTCACCCAGGCGCCCTTGACGCAACCGGGGTTGTCAGTGCCCGTGCACTGGGTCATTGCCAGGATGGTGGCCGGAATGCTGGGCGGGAACAGGTACTGATCGCCTTTGCACCCCGCGCCCGCGCCGAACTGCGTGCTGCTGTACCAGTACGGCCACAGGTTGCACAGCAGCGGCTCGCCGGCGGCCGTCTGGCCCGCCGCCGTCGGTGCCGGAATGGGATCCAGGGGGAAGAACCCGCCCTGGACGGCGTCCGGGTTGCTGGAGAACCGGTAGCTGCCGTTGCCCTGGTCGCTCAGCTCCAGCAGGCCGACCGTGTGCATGTTGGCGGGGCTGGAGGCCGACGAGTCGTTGTACCACTGGTTGAAGCTGTCGGCGCTCTTCACGGCCGGGACGGTCGCCATCACCCGCGGCGCGCCCATGTAATTCATGGAGGCGTTGGGGATGGGGCTGTTCGCGCCCGTGTAGCCCGGGACGTGGTTGCTGTCGTTCTTGTAGCTCCAGTCGGTGAACTGGCACTGGCAGGTGGGCGAGCCGTTCAGCTGGGGCTTGCCGTTCTTCAGGTTGTCCTGGACGATGCCCCAGCAGCGCGCCATGGCGTCGCCGCCGTGGGCGGGGCCGGACGAGTTCGGGATGCAGGGCCGCGACGTCGAGTGATACATGAAGTCGGGGTGGCCCCCCGTCTCGTGCTCGTTCTTGAAGTCGCGGTAGACGACGGGCAGCTCCAGGCACATGCCGCTGCCCGAGGTGCAGGTGCTGACGTCGGGCTTCTTCATGACGTCGCAGGACCAGCCCTGCTCCTTCTTGCAGTCGTGCGAGCAGCCGTCGCCGTCGGCCTGGTTGCCGTCGTCGCACTCCTCGCTGCTGCCCGGGCTCATGTCCACGTTGCCGTCGCCGCACACCGCCGTGCAGGCCTTGTTCTTCCCGCTGGAGTCGCGGCAGGTCGGCTCGGTGGTGCAGGTCTTCGAGCAGCCCTTGCCGTCGCCCAGGAAGACGCCGTTCTGGTTGCCCTTGTCGCAGGACTCGCCCGCCTCCTGCATCCCGTTTCCGCACACCGACTTGGTGCAGCTGCTGGGGCCGTCGCCGGAGGCCATGCAGCTGGACCCGGGCTCGACCAGACAGGTGCTGGAGCAGCCGTCGTTGTCGTTCGTGTTGCCGTCGTCGCAGGCCTCGATGCCCTTGACGATGAATCCGTCGCCACAGATGGGGACGCACCGCTTGCCGGGCACCCGGCACTGGAAGTGTGAGTCGATCGTCTTGCAGTCCGAGCTGCACCCGTCACCGTTGTCGGTGTTGCCGTCGTCGCACGTCTCGCTCTCGGCCAGCACGCCGTCGCCGCACTTGGGCGGGTTGCAGCTCTTGCCCCAGTCGGGACAGGTCCAGCCGGACTCGATCTGGCACAGCCGCGTGCAGCCGTCGCCGTCATTCGTGTTGCTGTCGTCGCACTCCTCGCCGTCGTTCTGCTGCCCGTTGCCGCAGTTACCGGGCACGATCGGGGTCTCGAACTTTCCGGCGTCCGGGAACATGGCGCTGCTGCCGCCCGAACCGGTCCCCCTCTTGCCCCCCGAGCCGTTGCCACCGCCTGTACCTTGGGCGGGCGGGGCCGAAACGTTTGCACAACCCAGGCCGAAGACGAGTCCGAGGGTCGCGCACGTGAGGAGGAGGCGGTTCGTGATGTTCATGAATTCCCCGCTGGCGTGGTGGGTGGGAGGGGGCCGGCACAATTCGGGACGCGGTCGGAGACACTACCAGATCGAACAAGTGCGACCCGGCCGAATGAAGGCGCCGGACCTGCGTCTGCCCTTACAGGATTCGCTCGTCGATCAAGCTACGGGGGGGACCGGAAAAGGAAGCCCGATTACAGGCCTCAGCAGATCGCCACATATATACACCGACATCTCGAATTGCGAGAAGGCTCATGGTTTGAAAGGCACCTGTTCCCGATATCAGCATCCATGTAGGTCCATGTCGTGGGCGCGAGGGGACACGCCGCTTGGGGGAAGACGCGTGATCAACAGTGATCCGGAGCGGCGTCCGGAATGTCGTTTTTCGATCCGCGGCGCGTTTTTTTCGCGTTGCCGCTCGCCCGGCGTGCGCGCGATCGCGGTCCCGCGCTAGCGGGCGTCGGGCGGAAGGGCGGCTGCGAACGCCGTGGCCGCGCGGATGCTCTCGTTGACGCCCACGCCGCGGATCGCATGCCCCAGCAGGAACAGGCCACGGTGCCGGCGTAGCCCCGCGTCGACGTTCGCCACCAGCCCCAGATGCCCGGGCCGGGGCTGCGGGATGCCGTGCGGATGTCGCCACACCCGCACCAGGTCGGGCTCTCGCGTCAGCCCGGTCACGACCCTCAGATCTCGGACCGTGTCGTCGGCCACCTGGGCGTCGGGCCGGTCGACCACGCCAGGGTCGAACCCCGGCCCCGCCCCGCCCAGGATGCAGCGGAGCAGCACCTGCCCATCGGGGGCCCGCCCCGGAAAGGTGGACGACTCGTACTGGCAACCGAGCAGCTTGGGCGCCTCCCCCCGCGCCACCAGGAAGCCGTACCCGTTCAGGTCGACGTGCAACGGACGCTGGACGGCATCCCGAAAGCCCAGCGTGCACACGGCGACGGGCGCGGTCTCGATGGCGCGCAGCGCGGCGGCCTCCGGCACCACCGGACCCAGGAGGCCCGCGGCGGCGGCCGCCTCCGTGGCCAGAACGACGGCGTCTGCGTCCTCCTCGGTGGAGGGAGAACCGGCGGCCTCGACCGCCACCCGCCAGCCACCGCCGGCCCGCGGGGCCAGGGCCACGGCACGGCCGCGCACCAGCCGCGGCCCCAGGGCCCGGGCGAGCGCGGCCGGCAGCTCGGAGATGCCGTCGGGGAACGACAGCGACCGCGCGCGGGCGGCCCGGGACGGGCTGGACTTGCCCTCGCGCCGACCGCGGATGACCGCGCGAAACAGGCTGCCATGCTGGCGCTCCATGGCGGCCAGGCGCGGCAACGTGGCGGCCAGGGACAGCTGGTCCGCGGCGCCGGCGAAGACACCGATGACGAACGTGGACAGCAGGGTGCGGGCGGCCTCCTCACCCAGCCGGCGCGCGCCGAAGGCGGCGATGGTCTCGTCGTCGTCAGGGCTGGCCGGCGCTTGCACGAATGGTTCGCGCAGCAGGCGCAGCTTGCCCGACCAGGACAGCAGCCCCGAGCGCAGCAGGGCGGGCGGGCTGGACGGCAGGGGGTGCAGCCGGCCCCGCGCATAGATGAAGCGGCGAGCGGCGGCAGGGTTCGCGCGCAAGGCCCGCTCCTCCAGCCCCAGGGCCGCTATCAGGGCCAGCGTGTCGGGCGCGTTGTCCAGCACCGCCTGCGGTCCCACCTCGCACAGGAACCCTTCGTGGCGCTCGGTCCGCAGCAGGCCGCCGGGGTTGCCAGGCTCCAGGCACAGCACCTCGTGGCCCGCCCGGCCCGCCAGGTAGGCGGCCGTCAGCCCGGTGATGCCACCGCCGATCACGATGATGCGCATGTTGAGCCTTTCGTCGCTGTTGCAGGGGGCTCGCTGTCGTCAGGCCCAGCCGCGGGCCACCGCCGCCTCGCGGGCCAGCGCCGCCAGCGCGTCGACGAACGCCGGGTGCGTGCCGACCGTGCGGGCGCGCGCAAAGAAGGTGAGGCCGCGCGCGGCCGCCCGCTCGCGGTAGACGATGTCCAGCTCCTGCAACGTCTCGACGTGCTCGCCGGTGAAAGCGACCGGCACGACCACCACCGCCTTCTCTCCCGACGCCGCCAGCTCGTCGAGCGTCTCCTCCGTGGAGGGGCTGAGCCAGCGCTGCGGGCCCACCCGGCTCTGGAAGGCGAGGTGGGCCCGCTCCCCGAGCGACATCCGGCGCGTCACCGCCGCCACCGTGCTGCGCACCTCGTCCAGGTACGGGTCACCGTCGCGGATGTACGACTCGGGCAGGCCGTGCGCCGAGAACAGCACCGGCGCCGTCTCGCGCGCCCAGGCGGGGAGGGTGGCGATGGCGTCGCCGATCGTGTCGGCCAGGGCGGTCACGTAGCCCTCGGCGGCAGGGTAGCTGCGCACGTCAGCCAGCCGGATCTCGGCCCTGGCCGAGGAGAGGGCGCGCTGCAACGCCTTCATCGAGGACGCCGTCGTGGTGAACGAATACTGCGGGAACATGGGGACGGCGACGGCGCGCTGGATGCCGTCGCGCTGCATGGCCGCCACGGCTTCCGCCGAGAACGGATGCCAGCAGGCCATGGCGACGTAAGGGCGGGCCGGCAGGTGCAGCGCCGTCAGCCGCGCCGCCACCGCCTCGATCTGGGCGGTGGTCTCGGCCAGGATGGGCGAACGGCCCCCGATCTGCTGGTAGGCTCCGCGGGACAGCGGCGCGCGCCGGCGCGCGATCCATCGCGCGAACAGCGGTTGCAGCGGACGCAGCCAGCCCAGCTGGATCACGTCCGGGTCGGCGAACAGATTCCTCAGGAAGGGCTCGACCGCGTCGAGCGAGTCGGGGCCGCCCAGGTTGAGGGCGACCACGGCCAGGGGCGCGGCGCTGGCGGAGTCGATCACGGGGCTCAGGCCGCGTGCACCGCGCGCACCAGCGCCTCGACGGAGGCGAGCGGGGTCTCGGGGGTGATGCCGTGGCCCAGGTTGAAGACGTGACCGCGCTTGCCACCCCGGCGCACGACATCCGCGGCGCGCGCGGCGATGATCTCCGCGGGCGCCAGCAGCACCGCCGGATCCAGGTTCCCCTGCACGGCGAAGGGGCGGGTGGCGGTGGTGGCCAGGCGCGCCCGCGCCTCGTCGAGCGGCAGCCGCCAATCGATTCCGTAAACGTCGGCGCCCAGCTTGCCGATGCGGTCGAGGATGGTCGTGGCGCCGTTGCCGAAGTAAATGACGGGGGCGCCGCGCGCGCGCAGCGCCGCGATCAGCGCCGCCGTGGGCGGGAAGACGAACTCGGCCCAGTCCTCGGCGGACACCACGCCCACCCAAGAGTCGAACAGCTGGACGGCGTCGGCGCCGGCGTCGAGCTGCGCCTCCAGGTACGCGCGGGTCGCTTCACCGATGGTGGCCAGCAGGCGGTGAGCTTCACTGGGGTGGCGATAGAAGAACTTCTTCGTCTCGGCGAAGGTCTTCGAGGTCTTGCCCTCGATGGCGTAGGTAGCGACGGTGAAGGGGGCGCCCGCGAAGCCGATCAACGGCGTGTCGCCCAGCGCCGGGCGCAGCCGGGAGATGGTCTCCAGCACGAACGAGGTCTCGCGCGCCGGGTCGAAGCGATGCACGCGGGCCAGATCCTCCGGCGTCCGCACGGGCGCCGGCAGGGTCGGCCCTTGCTCGGTGAACTCCACGGGAAGCCCCATCGCCTCCAGCGGCACCAGCAGGTCGGAGAACAGGATGGCCGCGTCGAAGCCGAAGCGCCGGATGGGCTGCAACGTCACCTCGGCCGCCAGCGCCGGGTTCTTGCAAAGCTCGAGAAAGGACACGCCCTGCCGGATCTCGCGATACTCAGGCAGGTAGCGGCCTGCCTGTCGCATCATCCACAGCGGCGGGCGCGGCGTGGCCTCGCCACGGCAGGCCCTCAGGAACAGCGAGTCGGCGCGGGAGGCGGTCATGATCCGACCGTGTAGTCGCCGATCTCGACGTACTTCTTGTGACCGTCGCTCCAGGCGAACTGCTTGGCGGCCCGGGGGCCGCCCGCGGTGACGTCCACCACCACGTACTCGACCGGGTACGCCGGCTCGCCGTCGAACTGGGCCGCCGCCTGGTCGGTGTCACTGAAGTAGGCGCCCACGTCGACGTGCGAGTGGTAGACGATCTTGGCGGGTCTCTCGCCGCGCAGGCTCTTCTGCAGGGCGAAGATGTCTCGCGCGTCGAAGTTGTAAGCGGTGCGGGCGTCGCGCGTGAAGCGGGCCGGGTCCTCGGCGTGCAGGCGATCCTGGATGTTCTCGCAGGGGGTGGCCTGGTCGGCCAGCGCTTCGCCCCTGGGACCGAACACGATCCCGCAGCATTCGCGGGGCACGTCGCGATGGGCGTGCGCGCAGATGGCGCGCAGCGCCGCCTCGGTCAGGACGGGGTGGGGAGCGGTCGGTTTCGCCATCAGCGGCTTCCTCGCCAGCGCGTGATCACGGTCTGGCGCTTCTAGCGTTCGACTTCGTTCCTGTCGAGGCATCCCGGGGGCTCCGGGCGGCGGGGGCAGCGGCGCGCAGGGCATCCACGGCCGCGTCCAGCACGGGGTCATGGCCGCTCGCGAAGGCGGCGCGGGTCTCCAGCACGCGCTGATCGGGCTGCACCCCCCGCCCTTCCAGCAGCACGCCCTTCGGTGTCTTGAAGTCCGCCACCACCACCTGCATCACCGCGCCGTGGGGCAGCGACTCGACCACCGACGGCAGCACCGCGCCCAGGCTGGCGTCGCCCACCACGCGGGCCCTGCCGGCCTCCTGCAGACCGGCGGCCAGGATCTCGGCGGCCGACGCCGTTCCTTCGTCGGTGAGGATCAGCAGCGGCCCGCCATACGGGTGGCGGCCCGGGGCCGGTTGCACGGCGAACGTCTGCGAGAACGTGGCCACCGTGTCGGTGCGCGTGTTGTCCCGCATCAGCATGCTGCCCAGCGAGATGGGCGCCGTCACCAGCTCGGCCGCGACCGGGATGGCCATGGCGGCCAGCCCGCCGGGATTGCCCCGCAGATCCACGATCAGCCCCTTCACGTGCTGGGTCTGGAAGCGGTCCATCGCCTTCTTGATGTCGCCCAGCAGGGGATCCAGCAGGAAGATGTTGAAGGCCAGCACGCCCACGCCGTTCACCTCGTAGGCGCGCAGCTCGGGGTGCAGGGGCGGCAGATAGCCGACCTGGCGCAGGGGGCCGGGCGGGGGATCCCGGTCGAGGATCACCTGTCCGGCGCGGTCGGCGTTGTCGAGGTACCCCAGCGTCACCTTCGTGCCGATGGGGCCCTCCAGGCGTCGCAGCGCCGCCCGCCGCACGGCGAAGCGCTCCTCGACGGGCCGCAGCGAGCGGCGGCTGGCCGCCACCGCGGTCAGCGGACGCCCGCCGATGGCCGTGACCACGAAGCCGGCCCTGATGCCGTGCTTGTCGGCGGACGAGCCGGCGCGCACGGCCGTGACGGTCGGCCGCCCGTCGACCACCCGCACCAGCAGGCCCGGATCACCGACGTCCTGCGGGCCCGTGCTGTCGGCAGCCGCGCCCTGCGGCTGCTGCTCTTCTTCAGGGCGATCGTCGCCCGCGCCGGGACCGGTGATCATCATGTGGGACTGCCCCAGCTCACCCAGCATGTCGTTCAGGGTGCGGTAGAAGGTGGCGTCGTCGGGCGCGCCCAGCGCGCGGGGCTCGTACTTCTTCAGCATGGCGTCCCAGTCGACGCCGCCCAGCTTCGGGTCGTAGTGCTTGTCTCGCACCGTCTTCCAGGCGGCCTCGGCGATCTCCCGGCGCTCGCGGGTGCGCTGATCCTCGCGCGCCGTGGGTGAGGCCACGGGCGGCGCGGTGAACGCCGGGGGCTGTACGGCGCCCGCCGGTGCCACGGGCTGCGGCGTCACCGGGGCCGGAGGGGGCTCCGAGGCGCACGCGGAAGACAGGGCCGCCGCGGCCAGCAGCGCCATCAGGGGGGCGTGGCGCCGGCCTGAGCGGAGCGCGTCCAGGAGCCGGTGAGGGGCGGCAAGGTCCAGCGGGTCGAGCTGTGGGCGGGCCATCATCAACGAAGAGTGTGCGCGATTTCTCGGCCGGCCGCTGCACCGGCACGGGCCGCCGCCAGGGGACCCTGGAACCCGGTGACGTCGCCGCAGGCGAAGATGTCGGTGACGCTGGTGCGGAAGCGTGCGTCGACGGTGACGGCGAATCCGCCGCCGCGCTCGGTGAAGGCGACGGCGGCCCCGTGCTGGCGCGGCAGCTCCGACGCCGGCGCGGGCGTGACGGCCGCGGCGATCACGTCTGCCTCGACGCGGCGGAAAGCTCCGCTGCCGTCCTCGACCTCGAGCGCGCGCAGGTGGGCACCACCGATGGCCGCCCGGGCGCGCTCGCGCCCGGCGATGCGCTCGACGGGGACGCCCGCGTCGGCCAGCGCGGCGGCCAGGCGCTCGCCGAACGCGGCCTCGCCCACGACCGCCACGCGCCGGCCCGGCCGGACGCCGTGATGAAAGGCCAGCCGGCCGCAGGCCCGCGCCGAGATGACGCCGGGCCGGTCGTTGTCCAGGAACGGCAGGTTCTGATCGGCGCCGCCGGTCGCGTACAGGAAGCGCCGGGCCCCCACCCGCACCAGACCGTCGGGCGTGGCGATGGCCAGCGTACCTGGCACCAGCGCCGAGGCCCCGCCGCTGGGGGGCGCGGACCGCGGCGAGGCAGGCAGCGCGTCCTCGGGAAAGAACCCGATCGCCACGGCCCGCGCCAGCGTGACGACACCCGCTCGGCGCGCCAGCGCCGCCGCTTCCCGCGCCAGCGTCGCGCCCCCGGGCTCGGCCAGCCACGAGCCCCCCGGCACCGCCTGGTCGTCGACCAGCAACACCGTCGCGCCAGGGGCCGTGTCGCCGATGGCCGACGCGGCGGCCAGGCCGGCGGGACCAGCGCCCACCACGCACACGTCGACACGGGCGTCCCTGACCGGCGGCAGCGCCGCGGGGGGCGCGTCCGGCAACGTGCCCGAGCCACCCACCTGGCGAACCAGGTTGACGAACAGGCGGTTGGCGGCGCGGTTCCCCGTCAGCACGGAGTGATGGTCCATGCCGTGCGGAAACAGCCAGTCAGCCGCCTCCAGCAGGTCCGCGTCGGCCGAAGGGTAGGCGTTCTGCCGCTCGCAGCGCAGGTCTGGCCGGGCCGGCGTGAGACAGGCACGGACGTTCGGTTTGCCGTCGATGCGCATCAGGCAGGCGGCACAATGCCCCTCGAAGCAGAACGCGCCGCGCGGCCGGTGGTACTTCGTCGAGCGACCCAGCGTCCGCACGCCAGCCGCGTACAAGGCCACCGCCACCGATTCGCCAGCGAAGGCGCGAAGGGGGGCGCCCTCGAAGTCGAGCACGCACGCCTCGCCCCGCACAGGAGCCGGCGACATCACGCGCAGGTCATCGGTCACGGCGCCGCCACTTTATCAGAGGCGGGGTGAGCCTAGAACGTGCCAGCCGCTGCCCGGCACCGGCTGGCCGTCACCGCTCACAGCATGGGACAGGCGGCGTTCTCCAGGCAGACCAGCGGCACGCAGATCGAGAGCGCGTTCATGTAGCTGCAGCAGGTGGCTCCCTGCCCGCAGTAGTCGACGGGGACGGAGTCGCAGCCGCTGAGGATAAGCTTCGTGCAGACGCAGGGCGTGCCCTCGGGCGGCTGGATGTTGGCGTGCGCCTCGCAGGCGCACAGCAGCCCGTTCTTGCACTCGTTGCCGCCCTTGGTGCATGCGCTGCCGATTCCCTGATCGTTGGCGGCCGCCGGGGGACAGCCGGGCGGAAGATCGCCGAAGGGCACGTCGAACGTCAGGTAGTCGACGCCGGCGTCCGACTTGGAGCCGCCGCCCGACGAGCAGCCGGTGGCGCCGGCGACCAGCAGCAGCAAGGCCGGCATCAACCCCAGAGCCACCTTCTTCGACGGACGGCAGGGCGTTCGCATGACCTCTGAAAGCCTACACCGAAAAGCGCCGCCGCCCCGATCAATCGAAGAGGCGCGAGACGCGCACCGTCAGCGAGTCCGTCCCCTGAAACGTCAGCACGCCCAGCGGCTCGGCCCCCGCCTTGATCCCGAACCGCCCCACCAGATCAATCCGGTAGGCGCCCACGTGCAGCTGCACGCCGGGCACGATGTACGCCGAGCGCAGCTTGTTCAGGTGGGGAAACATGACCTTGTCCAGGGAGTTCAGCTGGTACGTGGTGTTCAGCGCGCACGACAGGGCGAAGCCGTCGACGATCCGCACCGAGGCGCCATAGTGGGCGTCCCAGAAGTAGATGGTCGGGATGACGATGGGGATGTCCGCCACCGTGGCGTTGGGGCCGATCAAGATCAGCGCGCTCTGGTTCATCACGAACGATAGCCTTCCCAGCGCCTCGCCCAGGATGAAGGTGGGCTGGATGTGAAAATAGTAGGGGAGGGCATAGAACCCGGGGCTGCCGTCGGTGAGATGGAAGGTGTACTCGGTGGTGTGCGTGGGGACGCGCACGCTGATGCCGAAGCCGGCCACCACCGCCATCGCGTCGGTGGGGATCACGCCGGTCCACTGCGCCCCCAGCCGCGAGTCCCCCAGCGAGACGGCCGACTGGTGCTTGTCGGCAGGATCGATGTCGAACAGCGGGTTCGGATTGGTCAGGGACAGCGAGGTGAGCTGGCCGGCGGGTAGCTCGGCGTCGAGCTGAAAGCGGCCCAGCTTCAGGCTGCCGCCCGCCGCCAGGCGAAAGCCGTGCGCCTTGCCGGCGATGTCCGGCAGCGCCGACAGGTCGTTGCTGACGCCGTAGGTGCCGTCGACGTAGACGAAGGTCCGGGGCTCGGCGTTGCGCAGGCGGGGCGCCTCGATCGAGGGCGGGTCGTACAGAAAGGCCTGCGACGTCGATTGCGCCTGGGCCCGGCCAGCGACGATCGCCACCGGGAGCACGCTGCCCAGAAGGGTGAGGAATCGCGACCGCGTCAACCGGTGACTCTCGCGCCAAAGATCGCGGTGCCCACCCGGACCAGCGTCGCCCCCTCGGCGATCGCCTCGGCAAAATCACCGCTCATGCCCATGGAAAGCTCGCGCAGCTCGACGCGGGGGCGGGCGATGGCGGCCTCGCGGTCGCGTAACGCGCGCAGGGCTGCGAAGTGGCGGCGCGTCTGCTCCACGCCCGTCCCCTCAGCCAGCGGCGGGATCAGCATCAACCCCCGGCACCACACCCGCCGGGCGCGCGCGAAGGCGTCCAGCAGCGCGGGCACCGCCGACACGGGCGCGCCGCTCTTCTGCGCTTCCCCGGCGATGTTCACCTGCACCAGGCAGTCCTGCTCCGCGCCGGCCGCCTCGGCGCGCCGATCGATCTCCTCCAGCATGTCCGTATCTGCCACCGACTGGATGAGGGCCACCTGGCCCGCCAGAAACTTCACTTTGTTTCGCTGCAAGGGCCCGATGTAGTGCCAGCGCGGCAACACCGCCCCGGGGGCGGCAGCGGCCTGCAAGACGGCGCGCTTGTCACGCAGCTCCTGCGCGTAGTTCTCCCCGAAGTCCAGCTGGCCGGCGTCCATCGCTGCGCGAACGTCCTCGGCGGGCATTCTCTTGCTGACCGCCACCAGGCGCACGCTGTCGGCCGGGCGGCCCGAGCGCGCGGCGGCCGCGGCGATCTGCGCGCGGACCTCGCTCAGGTGGGCGGCGATTTCTTCGGCGCGCGTCATGGCGTCAGGCGACGGTGGGGTAGCGCGCGGGCGGATAGGCGGGCAGCGCGCCCAGGGCGCGCAGGTCTGCCAGCACCTCGGCCAGCGGCAGGCCCACCACGTTCGTCAGCGAGCCGCGCAGCTCGGTGACGAAGGCGGCGGCCACGCCCTGCACCGCGTACGCTCCGGCCTTGCCGCGCCACTCCTCGCATTCCAGATAGGCGTCCAGCTCGCGCGGGTCCAGCATGCGAAAGGCGACGCCCGTCGTCACCGCCCGCTCCACCTCGCGCGCGCCGAAGGCGATGCGATAGGCGGTGGTGACCTCGTGCCGGTGGCCGGCCAGCCGCCGCAGCATGTCCGCGGCGTCGTCGCGGTCGCGCGGTTTTCCCAAGATGCGACCCTGCAAAATGACGATGGTGTCGGCGGCCAGCAGCGCGACGTCCGTGGCCCCGGCGGCCGCGCGCGCCGCCGCCAGCTTGCCCGCGGCCATGCGGCGCACGTAGTCGGCGGCAGCCTCTCCCTCCCGCGGCGACTCGTCGATGTCGGGCGCCGACACCTGCAGGTTCAGCCCCACCCGCTCCAGCAGCTCGCGGCGCCGGGGGGACGCCGACGCCAGCAGCAGCTGCGGGCGCGGGCCGATCTCGATTGCACCGGGGTCCATGGCGAATTGTCCGGCGCTTTTACCCGAATCCAAAGACGGTGTCCCGGTGATCTGGCGGCGGCTGCCGCCGCCTCAGCGATCCGGGGCCGCCGTGGGCAGGCGAAGCTGGAAGCGCGCGCCGCCCCCGTCCGCGTTCTCCGCGATCACCTGCCCTCCGTGCCCCTCGACGATCTTCTGCACCAGGTAAAGACCCAGACCCAGGCCTCCGTAATTGCGCAGCGACACCGCGCGCTCGAACCGCCGGAACAGGCGGGCCGGATCGGCCGCGGGGATCCCCGGTCCATGATCACGGATCTCGAGCAGGGCCGCGCCACCATCCAGGCGCGCGGTGATGGCGATCGGTTTGGCGGCGCCGTACTTGATGGCGTTCGACAGCAGGTTGTGCACCACCTGCTCCAGGCGCAGCTGGTCCCACCAGCCAATCACGCCCGGGTCCAGGTGCAGCTGCAAGGCGCAACCGGCGCGGGTAACGGTCGGCTCCAGGTCGTCGAGCACCCGGGTCACCAGCGCCCCCAGATCCAGGCGCTCCCGCTGCAGCTTCAGCTTGCCGGTGGTCAGGTGCGACACGTCCAGCAACGACTCGACCAGGCGGGCCAGGCGTTCGGTGCTGCGGGTGGCGCGCAGCAGCTTCAGGGCCACCTTCTCATCCGCACTCCCCAGCTGTTCACGCAGGCCCTCCAGCTGCATCTGCATCACGGTGAGGGGCGTCTTCAACTCGTGTGACGCCAGGGCCAGGAACTCGTCGCGCAGGTGCAACGCCTCCTCCGCTCGCACGCGCCCCACGCGCTCGTCCTCCAGCGCGCGGCGCTCGGTCAGGTCGCGCGTCACCTTGACGAAGCCGACCAGCTGGCCGTTGCTGCCGCGCAAGGCGGTGATCACCACGTTGGCCCAGAAGCGTGAACCGTCCTTCCGCACGCGCCAGCCTTCGTCTTCGTGGCGGCCGTCGCGCGCCGCCCGCTCCAGCTTCGCCTGACAGTCGGCGGCGCGGTTTTCGCTGTCCTCGTAAAAGCGCGAGAAGTGCTGGCCGATGATCTCGCCTGGATCGTAGCCCTTGATGCGCTTGGCCCCCACGTTCCACGTCTGCACGTGCCCCGTGGGATCCAGCATGATGATGGCGTAGTCCTTCACCGACTCGACCAGCAGCCGGAAACGGGCCTCGCTCTGGCGTAGGTCCTCGGGCACGGCCCGGGCGGTGGAGGCCAGGGCGGGCGCCTCGGCGACCGGGCCGGCGACGGAGGTTTGCGCCTCGGTGCTGCGGGGCAGGGAGACCGCGAAGGTGGTGCCATCCCCTTCGGTGGAGTTGACGGTGACGCTGCCCCCGTGGGCGGCGACGATCTCGCGGGTGATGAACAGCCCCAGGCCCAGGCCGGCGCGGTCCTTGCCGCGGCTCCCTCCGATCAGCGGCTCGAAGACCCTGGGCAGCAGCGGGGAGGGGATCGCCCCCTCGTTGTGGACGTATGCCCGCACGCGTTCGGGATCGCTTCCGTCCACCACGATCCTGACGCCGTCGCCGTGTCCGTGCTGGATGGCGTTTCCAATCAGGTTCGAGAACACCTGTCCCAGCCGGTCGACATCCCAGCGTCCGGTCAGCTCGCCCTTCTGTTCGACGGTGATGGGGGCGCCGGGGTGGCTCTGCTGGACCTCGTCGGCCGCCTGGGACACCAGCGCGCCCAGGTCGGCCGCCTTCGGCTCCAGCACCATGCCGTGGCCCACGCGCAGGCGCGTGTAATCCAGCAGCTGCTCGATCATGCGCGACATGCGCTGACCGCTGGCGATGACGCGGTCGACGGTCTTCAGGTTTCGCGTCTCTTCGCTGGGCAGCCGTGAACGCACCAGCTCCGACGCGGTCAGCATGGCGGCCAGCGGCGTGCGCAGATCATGCGCCAGCACCCCGATGAACAGCTCCGTCAGGCGGATCGTCTCGCCTTGGCTCTCCACCAGCCGCCGTTGCTTCTCCTGCGCGTCGAGGGTGGCGCGGTACAGCTTCGCGTTGTCGATGGCCAGCGCCGCGGTCGCGGCCAGCGACCGGGTCACCCGTTCGTGCTGTTCCGTGAAGCGCGCGGGCCGGGAGTGACCGAAGAACAGCCCGCCCAGCACCTCGCCCGAGCGCGACATCACCGGCACCGCCAGGTAGCTGGTGACGGGCAGGTGCCCCCGGGGCATGCCGTGGTGGGGGGCCATGGTGCCGTAGCGCGGGTCCTTCTTGACGTCGTCCAGCCGCACCGCCTCGCCTGCGAACGTCGGCGCGAAGATGGGCGTGTTGCGGGGCAGCCCCAGCTTGGCGAACGCCTCCTTCGGCGCGCCCGAGAGCGTGTACAGCAGGTAGGCTTCGCCGCCGGCGTCCACCACGTTGTAGAAGAACGCGCCGAACTCGGCGCCGGTCAGGCGGGTCGCCTCGTCCGTGACCCTTTGCACGATGCTCTCCAGGTCCAGCTGACTGGCCGACAGGGACTCGGCCAGGCGGTACAGCGTCTCGGCCTCGTCGCGCGCCCGCTCCGCCTCCCGTTGCGCGGCCTGCGCGTCCCGGCGGGCCTGCTGCTCGGCCTGGTACAGGCGGGCCCGATCGGCGGCCAGGGCCGCCTGGCTGGCGATGCTGGTCAGCCACCGCCGCTCCTCCTCGTCGAAGCCTCGCGGCCCATCGAACGACACACCCAGCGCTCCGAGGACGCGGCCCAGATGGATGAGCGGCAGCGCCGCGAGGGCCCCCAGCGGCGGTCCGGGCATCTCGACGGCGGCCAGCTCGGGGTAGCGGGCGACCAGTTCGTCGCGGTCACGGATGAAGAGGGGCGAGCGGGTGCTCACCGCTGCGGACAGCGGCCGGCGCGTGTCACCGGACAGCACCTGCCATTCCTGCATATCGGGGGGCACGCCCCGCCAGGCCGAGAGCCGCAGCGTGCCGGTGCCGTCATCCAGGTAGACGACGTCCGCGGAAGACTCGAGCACGTCCCCGGTCACCGCCAGCACCGCGTCGGACACCTGCTGGACCGTCAACGCCGCCGCCAGCCGGGCCGTGGCCTGCTGCAGCCGCTCGATGCGGCTCCAGCGCGCGCGTTCCCGCTCGAGGTGGACCTGCTCCACCTTCGCCCGGCTGCCGCTGCTCGCTTCCACGGTCGCCACTGTGAGTCCCTGCGAGGCGTACTGTCTAGAAAACGGACGCTAGCAGTGCTGCTGGACCACTTCCAGAAGGTCTTTCAGCTTGAACGGCTTCCGGACCACCGCCACGGCGTCCCCGGGGACGGGCCGGCTGGTCCCCACCGCCGTGATGATGCAGACGGGAAGGTCGGCCAGCGCCGGATCCTGGGACTGCTCGCGGGCGAACGCCCAGCCGTCCATCACCGGCATCATCAGGTCGAGCAGGACCAGGCAGGGCCGGTCGCCGCCGTGGCGCAGGATGTCCAAGGCTTCTCGCCCGTCGTGCGCCGCTTTGACCCGGTAAGACGCGTCTTCCAGGGCTTCTACGACGCTGTCGCGGATGGCATCGTCGTCATCCACGACCAGGATGTAGTCGTGCGCCATTTGTAAGGCGACATATATACCGGCACTGCGTCGAAGCGCAGCGGTCTTTCTGCAAGGGCGTGCGAAATTTTGTCCCTGGAACCCTGTGTTGCGGCTCTGTCGGCCCTCGCGAGGGCATCCTTCGTTTCCGGAAGCGGGGGGCTAGCGTTGGCCGCAGCCGGCCTTAGCTTGGTCCGCCCGAGCCGGCACAGGGTCGGGTCCGTTCAGGCGCGCGGGCGCCCCTTCTGACGGGCCAGCAAGAACTGGCGCAGGATGGCGGACGGCGGGGTGCTGGTGACCGCCAGCTGGTACTCGACCCGGGCGTCCAGGCAGGCGTCGCGCCAGCCGGCGCGGAAGGCCTCGGAGGCGCGCTGGAACGCGTGCCGCAGCTCCCGCGGATCCCCGAGCAGCTTTCGGTCGTCACCCGGCTCGACGCCCTCGAAGTGCGTCAGGTCCTCGAGCGCCAGGTCCAGCTCGTCGGGATCCAGCAGGTGAAACAGCACTACGTCGTGACCGCGCGCGCGCAGCTGGCGCAGGCGATCGGAGACCAGCGGCGGGGCGTCCAGCAGATCCGACACCAGGATGATCAGGCTGCGGCGCTCGGCCAGCTCTCCGATCTGCGCCAGCGCCTGTTCGGGACCGGTGCGTCCCGCGGGGAAGGCAGCCTCCAGCATTCCCAGCAGGTCGCGGATGTGGCCGGGCCGGGTGCGCGGCGGCAGATACTGCCGCGTCCTCTCGTCGAACAGCAGCAGCCCTGCCGGGTCGCCCTGCTGGCCCAGCAGATAGGCCAGCGCCCCGCACAGCATGCCCCCGTACTCCAGCTTCGAGACACCGGTGCGCTGGTATCCCATCGAGGACGACACGTCGAGCAGCAGGTAGGTGCGCATCTCGGTCTCGTCCTCGAAGCGCTTGATGTACAGGCGATCGATGCGGGCGGCGGCCTTCCAGTCCAGGTGGCGCACGTCGTCGCCGGGCGCGTACTCCTTGTGCTCGGCGAACTCGATCGAGCTGCCGGTGTTGCGGTTGTGGTGGAGGCCGGCGAACGCGCCCTCGACCACCACCCGGGCCCGCACCGACAGCGAGGCCAGCTTCGCCAGCTCCGTCGGGTCCAGCATGGCGCGGCCCTCACTCAAGCGGGGCGGACCGCCTCGAGCAGCGTCTCGACCAGGCTGCGCGAGGTGACGCCGTCCGCCTCGGCGTGAAAGTTCGGCAGCACGCGGTGGACCAGCACCGGCATGGCCAGCGCGCGCACGTCCTCGACACCGACCGCGTAGCGCCCGGACAGGATGGCCCGCGCCTTGGCGGCGTGGATCAGGTACTGCGAGGCGCGGGGCCCCGCCCCGAACGAGACATAGCGGCGGATGGCCTCGGGCGCGCCGGCCTCGCTGGGGCGGGTGGCGCGGCAGAGCGCGACGGCGTGGGCCACCACGTGCGGCGCCACCGGCACGCGCAGCACCAGCTCCTGCAGCGCCTGGATCCGCTCGGGCGACAGCACCCGGCGCAGCGTCGGCTGGTAGCCGGACGTCATCTGGTTGACGATGCGGATCTCCTCGGCCTCGCTGGGATAGCCGACGTCGATCTGGAACATGAACCGATCCAGCTGCGCCTCGGGCAGGGGGTAGGTGCCCTCCTGCTCGATGGGGTTCTGGGTGGCGAACACCAGGAAGGGCTTGGGCAGCTCGTAGGTCTGCCCGCCCGCCGAGACGCGCCCCTCCTGCATCGACTGCAGCAACGCCGCCTGCGTCTTGGGTGGGGTGCGGTTCACCTCGTCGGCGAGGATGACGTTCGCGAACAGCGGACCCTTCACGAAGCGAAACACCCGGCGACCGGTGGCCCGGTCCTCCTCCAGCACGTCGGTGCCGGTGATGTCCGACGGCATCAGGTCGGGCGTGAACTGCACCCGGCCGAACGACAGCGCCAGCACGTCGGACACCGTCTGGATCAGCAGCGTCTTGGCCAGGCCGGGCACGCCCACGAACAGGCAGTGCCCGCGCGCGAACAGCGCCACCAGCAGGTGCTCGATGACGGCGTCCTGCCCCACGATGCGCTTGCCGATCTCGGCGGCGATGGTGCGCCGAGCTTCGGCGATCTCGCGCGCGGCCTCGACGTCCTGCGCGGCCGTGTCGGCAGCCCCTGTCGCACCCGCGGTCGACGAAACCGCCGGTGGCGAGGCAGGCTGGGCGGCCTGCAGCGCGGCCCGGGCAGCGGCGTTCGGAAAGGCGGCGGATTCCGACATCTACTGCGGGCCAGAATGCCATGCGGCCCGTCCCGCCGCCAGCGGCGTCCACTTTGCGAGGCCCTGCCGCGCCCGGTCCCTTGAAAATATGACCCCGCGGCTATACCGATAGGAAGCAGGAGGCCTGCCCATGCTGCGCGCCGTGCTTCGCCCTGACCCTCGCCCTGTCTCGCAACCTTGCCACGTTCGTCCCGCCGGCCGGGGCGCGTCCTGGTCCGTGGCCGCCCTGTTCGCCCTGGTGGTGGGCGTGGTGCTGGCCTTGCCCGCGGCGGCGCATGCCCAGGCCCTGAAGGGAAAGGTCGTCGCCAGCGACAGCGAGTTCGGCACCGGCTTCGGCACCGACGCCGAGATGATGAAGGCGGTGAAGAAGCAGGCCAAGACCACCATCAAGGGCGACAACGGCACCTGGACGCTGAACCTGATGGTGTTCCTGAACGCTGCCCCGGGCGCCGACACCATCAACATCGTCTATTACGACGTGTCCGTGAAGCCGCGCGACCAGGTGAACTTCAGCGAGGTGAAGGTGCAGCCCACGCAGAAGATCGTCCAGGTGAACGGCGTCTCGATCTCCAAGGATCTGGGGTTCGTGAAGGGTCACAAGTACGACGTGCTGGCGACCCGCATCATCGGCGGCAAAGAGAAGGTCTACGCCAAGGGCACCATCACGTTGAAATGAGCGGCGCGTGACGGCGCCGGCGACAGCCGATCCCCGCGGCGCGCGCGCCGGCGCCCTGCTGGCGCTGGCGGCGGTCGGCCTGGGATGCTGGGCCAGGCCGCGCTTGCCCCCGGTCGCTCCCACCGCCCAGCCGGAGGTGGAGGCGCGCGCGCTGGTGGCGCGGCTGACGCTGGAGGAGAAGATCGCGCAGCTGCAGAACGCTGCCCCCGCCATTCCCCGGCTGGGCGTGCCCGCGTACGACTGGTGGAGCGAGGCGCTGCACGGGGTGGCCCGCGACGGCGTGGCCACCGTGTTCCCGCAGGCCATCGGGCTGGCGGCCACCTTCGACGAGGAGCTGATGGGCCGGGTGGCGCGGGCCATCGCCGACGAGGCCCGGGCGAAGTTCGCGAAGGAACACGGTCGCACGCGCGGCAGCGGCCGTTACCAGGGCCTCACCTTCTTCGCCCCCAACATCAACATCTTCCGCGATCCGCGCTGGGGCAGGGGACACGAGACCTACGGCGAGGATCCTTTTCTCGCGGGCCGCATGGGCGTCGCCTACGTGCGGGGCCTGCAGGGCGAGACGGGCCGGGGCGTGGGCTCGTTGCGGGCCGCGGCGGTGGCCAAGCACTTCGCCGTGCACAGCGGGCCCGAGCTGGAGCGCCACCGCTTCGACGCGCAGGTCGACGGGCACGATCTGGCCGACACCTATCTGCCCCAGTTCGCGGCCGTCGTGCGCGAGGCCCATCCCAGCGGGATCATGGCGGCGTACAACCGCATCAACGGCGTGCCCGCGGTGGCGAACGGTCCGCTGCTGGACACCTGGTTGCGCGGCCACCTGGGCTTCGACGGGTTCGTGGTGGGCGATTGCGGCGCCGTGGGCGACCTCGTGTCGGGCCACCGGGTGGCCGCCGACCCGGCGCATGCGGCGGCGCTGGCGCTGCAGGCGGGGACGGATCTCGATTGCGGCGGGACGTTCGATCACCTGCGCGAAGCGGTCGCGGGGCGGCTGGTGACGGAGGCCGAGATCGATCGCGCGGCGGTGCGGCTGTTCGCGACGCGCTTCAGGCTGGGCCTGCTGGGCGGCCCCGCCGGCGAAGATCCAGTCGAAAAAGGCCCCTTCCCGCCCACCGCCCATCGCGCCCTGGCCCGCGAGGCGGCGCAGAAGTCGCTGGTGCTGCTGCGCAACGATGGTGTGCTGCCCATCGGCGCCGCCGTGCACCGCATCGCCGTGGTGGGCCCGCTGGCCGACGACGACAAGGCGCTGCTGGGCAACTATCACGGCCGCGCCGTCGACCCCGTCACGCCGCTGGCGGGGCTGCGGGCCGCGGCCCGATCGCGCGGCATCGAGGTGCAGTTCGCCACCGGCGTGACGCTGGCCGGTGCCAGCCGCGCCGGCGTCGCTGCGGCGCTGCGCGCGGCAACCCGCGCCGATCTGGTGGTGGCGGTCCTCGGCCTGTCGCCGCGCCTGGAGGGGGAGGAGGGGGAAGCGGGCAGCGCCAACCCGGCCGGCGACCGGCGGGACCTGGAGCTGCCCGGCCAGCAGGCGCCCTTTCTGCGTGAATTGCTGGCAGTCGGCAAACCGGTCGTGGTGGTGCTGTCGGGCGGCAGCGCGGTGTCGCTGGGCGACGAGCCGCGACCGCCAAACGCGCTGCTGGTGTCCTGGTACGGCGGCGAAGAGGCGGGCAACGCCATCGCCGACGTGCTGTTCGGCGCCGTCTCGCCCTCGGGCCGGCTGCCCGTCACCTTCTACCGCTCGGTGCGCGATCTGCCGCCCTTCGCCGACTATCACATGACGAACCGGACCTATCGCTACTTCACGGGGAGGCCTGCCTACCCGTTCGGCGCCGGTCTGACCTACGCGCCGATCGCTCATGGTGAGGTCACGGCCGCCGCCAGCGGCGCGGGCGCCGTCACGGTCTCCCTCGCGCTCACCAACCCGGGCAACCTGGCGGTGGACGAGGTCGTGCAGGTCTACGTATCGCTCCCCGAGCCGCACGCCGCGGCGGATCCGTTGCGCTCGCTGGCGGCCTTCCAGCGCGTCGCGCTGCCGGCCCACCAGAGCCGTCAGGTCATGATGACCATTCCACCCGCCGCGTTCACCCGCGTCACGGCCCGCGGTGACCGCGTGGCCGTCGCGGGGCGCTGGCAGATCCAGGTGCCCCCCGCGGCCCCCGTCGCCGTCGACGTCGCGCCGTGGTGGTAGTGAAGTGAGGCGCCCGCCGAGTGGAGCGCGGCAGACGACGCGGGTCGTGATCGCGAACTGCTATCCGGACGACAACCGGGGCAGCGCGGCGCTGAACGACGCGGCCTGTGCCGTCGCCGAGCGAGCGTTCCCCGGCGCCTCGCTGTCGATCGTCAGCGCGGCCCGCGGCGCCTCCGCCAGGGACGATTCGTCGCTGACCTTCCCCTTCCGGCACAGCCTGGCGGCGCACCCGGGCGTGCAGGTGCTGCCCCCGCTGTTGCCGACCCGCCGCGCCGGGGGAATGGCGGAGGCCGCGGCGGTGGCCCGCGGCCTGCTGTGGCAGCTCGCTCCCTGGCGGCTGGGGAGCGGACCCACCATGGCCGCCCTGCGCGCCGCGGACGCCGTCCTCAGCCGGGGGGGATATCTGCTGGCTGATCCCGGTGGGCTGCGCTGGTGGCTGAACCCGTACCTGCTGCTGCTTCCCAACCGGCTGGCCCATCGGCTGGGGAAGCCGACCTGGACGCTGCCCACGTCGGTGATCCCGGCGGCCACCGTCCTGGGCGGCCTGGCCATGCGCCACCTGATCCGGTCCTTCGATCGCCTGGCGGTGCGCGATCCCAGGGCCCGTCCGGTGGCTGCCGCCCTGGGGGGCCGCGACGTACGGGTCTACGACGACACCGTCTTCATCCTGGACGTCCCCGATCGCGCGGCCGTGGCCGCCGCGGTGGCCAGGCAGGGGCTGACGGGCCAGCGCTTCGCGGTGGCGACCACGCGTCACTGGGGTTCACCGGCGGCGGACGCCCGGAAGCGCGCCTTGCAAGCGGCCACCCTGCGCGCGCTTCTGGAAAGGCGCGAGATCGACCGCGTCCTGGTGGCAGCCCAGACCGTCGGCCCGGATCTGGACGAACGGCCCACCGCCCGCGCCTTGCTGGACCAGCTGCCACCTGGGCAGGGGCAGCTGATCGCAGGCGACTTCTCCCACCGGGAGCTGATGGCGCTCTACGGCGGCGCCGACGTGGTGGTGACACAGCATCTGCACTCCTTTATCTTCGCCGCGATGATGGGAACGCCCGCCTTGGTGCTCTCCGTCGATGGCCACAAGGTCGAGGGGCTGGTGGCCGGGCTGGGGTTGCCCGGCTGGATGGTCGTCGATCCTGCCCGCGAAGGTGCAGCCACCGTCGTGGAGCGCGTGGATCGGCTGCGCCGCACCCGCGCCGCTGTCTCGGCGGATCTTCACCAGGCCAGCGCGAAGGCGCGGGCATCCGTGCTTCGCTTCGCGCAGGAGCTGGGCGCCCTGCTGCCGGCCCACCCGACCGGGGCGGGCCCGCGAAGCTGACGTGCGCATCTGCTACATCAACCCCGCGGGAGGGGCGCTGTTCCAGCACCACTACGTGCAGCGCCAGCACTGGGGCGGCGCGGAGCCCGCGCTGGTCACCCAGGCCAGGGCGCTGGCCGCCGGGGGCGGGTTCGACGTCCACATGATGGTCGACGGAGATGGCGACGGGCGTCAGCGGCTGGACGGCGTCACCGTTCATCGCGTGCGCGGCACGTACCGTGACCAGCCCCTGGGCGCGTTCGCGGATTACCGGCGTCGCTTCTGGCGGCTTCTGTCCGACGTGGACGCCGACGTGTACGTGCAGCGGGGCGTCCCGGCCGATCTGTACTTTCTGGCCGCGCTGCACTGTCGCGTCCACCGCAAGCCGTACGTGCAGGTGCTGGCGCTGGCGCCGCTGCGGCGGCTGGACACGTTCTCGGCCCGCGGTTACCTGCGCTGGATCGCTCTCGAGCAGGCGTCGCTGCATCTGGCGACGGTGGTGGTGGCGCTGGCGCACGATCAGGTGCAGGCCCTGGTCCCGTCGGTGCGCGCCAAGACGCAGGTCATCTACGAGGGGAAGCCACGCAGCGATCTGGTCAGGCCTCGCCAGTTCATTCTGTGGGTGGGGCGCGCCGTCCCCTCGAAGCGTCCGGAGCTGTTCCTCGACCTGGCCCGCGCGCTGCCAGCCGAGCGCTTCGCCATGGCGGTCGCCGGGCCCTTCGAAGACCCGGTGCCGCCCAACGTGACCGTTCACCACGACGTGCCCCATCGCCAGATGGATGCGCTTTACGCCGCGGCGAAGCTGGTGGTGCACACGTCGCGCGTCGAGGGCTTCTCGAACGTGTTCATCGAGGCGTGGAACAACGGCACCCCCGTGATCAGCCTGGACGTGGACACCGACGGCCTGATCGCGGGCCGCCGCCTGGGCCGCTGTGTGAGCTCTCCCGGCGAGCTGCGGCAGGCGGTGGCCGCCCTGCTGGCCGACCCGGTCGAGTGGGAGCTCTGCTCGCGCAACGCGCGGGCGCACGCGCGGGCCCAGCACGACCTCGATCGCCAGCTCGGTCGGTGGCGCGCGCTGTTCCAGACGCTGGCTGCCCCCGACCTCGGGCGCGCCCCGTGATCCTGCTGATCTCCGCGGCCCGCGGGCCAGGACACGGCGCGGAGCGGATCCTGGCCTGCCTGCTCGAGGCCTGGCCCGACGCGGCGGCGACCTTCGCGCTGCTGGCGCCACCGGACGCATCCCTGTTTCAGGTGGCCAGGCGACTGGGCATCGCCGCCACGCCCCTGCAGGTGCGCGGCTCGGTGGCGGGCAACGTGGCGGCCGTGCATGACGCGCTCGCCGCGCTGCCGCGCTGCCGGGTGGTGCACGGGTGGGCCGCGCTGTCGTTCGAGCTGGCGGCGGCGGTGGCGGCGCGACGGAACATCCCCTACACGCTGACGCTCCATGACCATCCGCGGGCGGGCTACCTGTCCGTCGGGCGCCAGGGGCTGCTGCAGTTGATGGCTGCCGGCGCGCGCGCCGTCGTCTGCGTCAGCGAGGCGGTCCGCACCGCCTGCCGGCGGTCCCGGTACCAGGGGCGGCTGGTGGTGATCCGCAACGGCCTGCCGGACACCGGTGTCCCCGGCCCGCGGCCCTGGCAGGGCCAGATCGGGTTCCTGGGGATGGAGCATGCGCACAAGGGCTTCGCCATCGTGAGGGAGTGGTCCGCGCGGTTGCCTCCGTACGTGACGTTTCAGATCTATGGCCGGACCAGCGTGCACGCGCCGTCGGCTGACAGCGGGCCGTGGCGCTACCGGGGGCACCTGCCGCCCGAGCGCATCTTCGCCGAGCTGGACCTGGTGGTTCACCCCAGCCTGATCTTCGATTCGTTGCCGACAGTGTTGCTGGAGGCGGCGCGCGCCGGGGTCCCCGCCGTGGCGTCCGACCTGGGCGGGGCCGGCGAGATCGTCGAGCAAGGCGTCACCGGCTGGCTGTTCCCGCCGGACGTGCCCGCGCAGGGACTCGCGCAGCTGAGCGCCCTGATCGCGGACGAGGCGGGGCGTCTGGCCATGGGGGCGGCCGCCCGCCAGCGCTACCTGCGCGCGTTCACCATCGAGAGGATGATCGAGGACTACCGGGCGCTGTGGTGGGAGCCCTGACCGCCGCCGCGGCCCGCCCCGCCCCCTCGCCTGGGCGCCGTTGCACCTGGGCGGCACACGGCCGTCCCCAGCGCGCGGCCGCGCCGGCCTAGTTGACCGTCGCGCAGCCCAGCGCCACCTGGACCTTCGCGCCGGCCGCGGCCTTGAACTGGCTGCAGCTCTTGTCGCAGGCGATGATCTGGGTGGGCGCGCCCTGGGTTGGATCGACGTCGTAGTACCAGCCGCCCGCGTCGGCATCGCACTTGTCCTTGCTGCCCACGTAGTGGATCGCCTCGGGGGTGGTCATGGCGTCGGACGAGAACTCGACGTTCACCTTCATGAAGTCGATGCCACCGACGACGTTCTTGGGAACGGCGTACTGGCAGCTGATGACGGTGGACTGCACCGCCTTGAAGGCGTCCAGGATCTTCTGGGTGACGTCCTGGCTGGTGTCCACGATGACGGACTTCATGGTGCCGCCCGCGTTCGCCCAGCTGTCCAGGTTGCTCTGCGGGTTCACGTTCTTGTCGGTCAGGTCGCAGGGGCCGAAGACGCCGATGATGAAGGTCTGGATGGCGGGCATGCCGCTGGCGCCCATGGCGCCTGACAGCAGCGAGGCCACGCCGGGCACGTCCGGCGGCGTGCAGGCGGCGGGCGCCTTGCCGGGGATGAACGCCCCGGGCAGTCCGTCCGTCAGCAACACCACCACGGTCTTGTGGTCGGGGTTGTCCTTGGCGTGCTGCTGGGCCGCCTGCAGCGCCCCGGTCAGCGCCGGTCCGGTGGGCGTGTAGCCGCCCGGGGAGTGGCCGTTCAACGAATCGTTCAGCTTCTGCACCACCGAGGCATCGGTGAGGGAGCCGAACGCCACCTTGGGCATCGCGTAGTCGTTCGGGTCGCAGATGTCGCGGCCCCGGCAGTAGCCGGTGAAGGCCACGCAGCCGCTGGGACAGGTTCCGATCGACTTGGGGCCTTGCACGCAGTTGCGCTGGTTGCAGTTCTGGTCGCGCGGGCAGGTCTGCACGGCCACGCAGCTGTCGCCGTCGCCCGCAGCGACGCAGTCGGCGTCCGAGGCGCATAGCGTGGACGGGGCGGTGCTGAACTGCGTGCTGCCCACGCAGGCCTTGCGCTGGTCGCAGGGACCGTTGCTTCCGCAGTCGGCGTCGCTGTTGCACACCTCGGGCACGCCCGACTGCTCATCCGGGAAATAGGTGAGCGCCACGTTGAACCCCTGCGAGCTGGGGTCGCTGAAGAAGTTCGCCATGGCCTTCTTCAGGTCCGTCCACTTGGGATTGCCGGCCGAGTCGGTCTCGTTCATCGACTTGGAGCTGTCCATCAGGACGTACAGATCGAGCGGCACCAGCATGGCCTGGGACATGGTGGCGGCGCAGGCGCCGTCCGTCGTCATCGCGTCGCCGGACATGAAGTGCTCCATCGCGGTATCCGGCAGGACCACCTGGTCCAGGCTGGCGTCGCTGCCGGAGCCGCCGCTGCCGGAGCCGCCGCTGCCGCTGCCGCCGCTTTCCGCGGGGGCGGGCTGGATGGTCTTGCAGCCGGCGCCGGTCGCCAGCAGGCCCAGCAGGCCCAGCAGCAGGGTGGGTCGGGCGCGGCGACTGGGGACGGCGGGGCGCTTGTCTGGCATTCGGTCTGTGTCCTTCACTCGAAGATGATCGACTTGCAGGGGAAGTCGAAGCTGATGTCGTTGTTGCTGGGCATGCGCCACTTGTCGCACGCGGTGCCCTTCAGGATCAGCTCGGTCGCCGACGACATGGACCACCCGTTGGTGGCGTCCTGGGGGACCTCGCTGCTGTCGGGGCAGCTGGTGCTCAGGCAGACGTGCGCCGAGGCCAGCTGGTTCAGGTCGACCTTGATGGCCTGGCCGCCGACGTTGCCTAGATCGAAGGTGCAGCTCTTCACGCCGTTCACGGCCGCCGCGATCTTGTCCGCCAGCGCGGCCTGCGACGTCGAGGTGGGGGTGAACACCGGCGCGGTGCCGGCGGGCGTGCCGTAGGTGGCCAGCGACGTGCCGGCCGCTGTCCCGGCGGCGGTGCCGATGGCCTTCCAGGCCGCCACGCTGGTGCACTGGCTAGCGATGTCGGCCGAGGTGTTGGCGCCCACCCCGGCGGGCAGGGCGACGGTCTGTCCCGCGCCCGCGTTGGCCAGGTTCTGCAGCACCATGCTGGCGATGCTGGATTGCGCGGTGGGCAGGCCGATGACCAGCGTGCCAATGCCGGCCGCGTACATATCCTGGACCCGGTAGGTGACCGCATCGGCGGGACAGACCGGACTGCCGTCGTCGCAGAAGTCCGTCTGGCTGTCGGTCACGAACAGGACGTACTTGCCGCCGTCGCCGCTGTCGGCGGTCAGCAGCGTCTTGACCATCGGCAACACGTCGGCGGCAGGGGTCTCGGCCTTGGTGCCGTAGGGAAGCAGCGGCCCGTCCATCATGTACTGCTTCGAGATGGGGTCGTAGTTGTTCAGCGCGATGGGCACGGAGTTGAACACGGTCTTGCACGTGCTGCCGCCATGATCGCCCACGAAGTCGCCGAAGCCGAAGCGCACCGTGCCCTGAAGCTGCTTGATGACCTGCAGCACCGCGCCCTGCAGCATGAAGTAGGTCCCGGTGGTGGCGTCGGTGAACTCGCTGCCCGATCGATCGACCAGCACGAACACCGTGGGGATCTTGGGCGTGAACTTCACGGTCGCCATCTGGCAGGCGGCGTCGGTCACGGCCGCGTCG
>Ga0105237_10000687_pt1 | contig 46854 bp, 44 predicted proteins | sample KBSC24metaG_FD_81520 | JGI IMG/M metagenome (GOLD analysis project Ga0105237, IMG submission 81520) | Corn rhizosphere microbial communities from Kellogg Biological Station, Michigan, USA - KBS C2-4 metaG | ecosystem: Host-associated > Plants > Roots > Rhizosphere > Soil | place: Michigan, USA...
TCAAATATCGGTTCAGTGTTTCCTGATCGACCGCACTGATGATCTGAAAATCTCCTTTGAAATATTTGAGCCGTTCCGAGGCTATAGTATTCTTGCTTAAAGCTACCTCGAACAACAAACCCATCATCTGTTGAGCACCATGCCTTTGCTCTGTACCGCTCAATGTGTTATAACGTGTATATTCCTTGTCGACAACGGCTATATTTTTATCATTATTAATTTTAAACGCATGGTCTACATCGGATTTGGTATAATAATGCGCCTGATCGGCATAAATGGTGTCCTCATACAAAGCCACTGGACGCGAATTAAGGGCGGTGTCCAGGCTTGGTAATCGCACATAGTGTATCAGAATAATCTGATTTTTATCACCGATTATTTTGGCTTCGTCCGTCGCCCCGAAGGAAGCTATCGGGTGTTTAAAGCGACAATCGCGAATAGCATATTCCGAAAATAGAGAGTCCTTGATGACGGGATCGAATCGACTATAACCGCAAATTAAAATTCTTTGCCCATTCAACCAATACTCCCTTTTACTTTGACGGCTTTCACAGGAACAACCCGAAGCCGCTATCGATAATTGGGCCATTACACTATGAAAATTCATGATAAAGCAACAAAGAATAAAAAACAAACGTCGTATCATGCTATAATAAATAATTCTATCAACACCACTCTTCTGACCATGTTGGCGATTCAATGATCAAATTAAGCCACTGAAAATAATTTAAGCCAGCTTCCCTATGCGAGTGCGAGAAGCAGGTTACTTATTGCTGTAAAAAGTAATTTCACCATCAAAACCGCTTCAAAAAGTCGCTTCAGTATGAAAGCACAAAGAAAAACGGTCAAAATTAATTATTATAACATGCAGGGTTAAGCGCCTCACATAAACTTAATAATGCTAATTACTTGCAACGTATTTCAGGTTGTCAAATAACCCTTCTATCCATTTTCTATTGTTCACTACAATCTCCACACTTCACTTAGCCGCTACTTTAAAAGATCCCTTTACCGCTATTCAAACTCTTTGCCCGCCTAAATCCGGGTATTCTTAACATTCTTGTATGGCATTATTTTACATTATATTTAAGGTTTCCAAATAACCGGTCAATTAACTTCTTTTTGTGAGTTATAATCTCGGCTGTTCCCTTTGCTTCAAAGTGAAAATTCAAAATTGAACCATAATTTGTTTTCAACCCCTTAGGAAATTCAAGCGTTACCATATACGTATTCATCTGTTGCAGACTGTTTGGCGGAGGAGTCTGTTTATTTGTGACGGCAGATATACGCCTCACAACCCCATGAATTGCTCCGTATTCCTGGTATGGATAATCATCCAATTTCACAATAACCTCTTGCCCAACACGCACTTTACCAGCCCCTTGGTCAGGTAAGAGCATTTGTCCTATTATATTGCTCCCTTTGGGTATGACAGAAAAAATTTCTTGTCCAGTTTGTACGTAATCTCCATTTTTCCAAAAATTTAAGAATTCTATTTTTCCATTAACAGGGGAGATAAAAACATATTTATGTTCCCATTGACGGATACTTTCCCGTATCTCATAATAAGAATTTAATAGATCGACCTGCAATTGCCTATCCTTTTCGAATCGCTGAATAACAAGCTGCTGAATTTTATTATCTGCATCCTCAATACCATATCTATTATTTGACAATTGAACATTTAGGGATTTAAACTCTTGTTCGCTGTTTATTAAAGACATTTTGGATTTCTCAAACTCTGCAATTGTGGTTACCTTTTCTCCAAACAAAATCGAATCTCTTTTATATGACTTGAGCGCGAGATCATATTTATTTTTCAACCGCGCATATTCTTCACATAATTCATTATAGGATTGTCTTTGACTTACCGTAAATTTTTTTAAGATATCTTTTTGTTTATCAAAAAGCTTTTCGTGGTAATAATCAAGGTACTGATATAAGTTATTTAAAAAAGTAAAATAAACACTGCTCATTTCACCCAATGAGACATTTTCGGGAAAAAAGTGGCGATATACATTATAATCAGGAGCATGAATTTCTATTTTTTTTAGCAGTTTATCTATCAATATCACATCTTTTGTGTCTGCCGCATTATGCAATACCGCGATATATTCGTCTGCATTTATTGTTCCATCATTGCCATGTAATAATTGTATGCGCCCGGAACCGGGTGAGGTTAAACGTATGGGTGCCTGACGGGTTGTAACCGTAACTTGCCCAGAAAGTACTTCAGGATATTTTATCAAAAAGCCAAATGCAAACAAAAGGCATGTTAAACCTAAAACAATCAGAAGAACGTAAAAACCAAATCGAGTAGGCATGCGCTCGATAATAGCAGTCACTTCTTCTGTACGTTCGTTGTTTAGTGTCCTATCTATCAAAGTATCAGGCATACATATTTTCTCCCATTTGGGTTTTTACCAATTGATGATAATGTCCGTTTTCATTTTTCAATAATGTATCGTGATCGCCTAATTCTACAATCATGCCGTTCCGTAAAACTATGATCTGATCGGCTTTACGAATAGTACTGAGCCTGTGAGCTACTACTATCACTGTTTTATTTTTAAAAATATTTTCAAGAGCACTCACTATTTTTTGTTCATTGATACTATCAAGCGCATTTGTTGCCTCGTCAAAGAATAGATAATCCGGATTTTTGTATAATGCTCTTGCTATTAAAACCCGCTGTTTCTGTCCTCCACTCAATCCTCGGCCCTGCTCGCCCATCTTTGTCTGATAACCCAAAGGGAGCTGTTCAATTTCTTGCGCAATATTTGCTGTCTCAATAGCATTTTTTAATCTTTCGTGATTTATTTTTTCGTCACCCAATACAATATTGTTGATGATCGTATCATTAAATATTTTCCCATCCTGCATTACCGCCCCACAGTTATCCCGCCACTGTTTAAGACTGATATTGTTGATATTCATATTACCCATCATAATTTCTCCGTAACTGGGCTTGTATAATCTAAGTAAGAGTTTAAGTAGTGTAGATTTCCCGCCACCGCTATCACCAACAATGGCGGTTACTTTCCCGCTTGGAATTTTCAAATGAATATTTTTTAATATCATCGATCCATTTGGAGAATACTGAAAAGAAACATTTTTTAAAATCAAACTCTTATCTTCCGGATAATCAATATTATTATCCCCGGTCCCTTCATCTTCATCTTTCAATTGATGAATTTCATTTAGCCTTAAGAAACTTATTTTGGCAAATTGTGCAGATATAATAAACTGAATGAATTGCATAACAGGAGCAGTGAGCATACCAATAATAAATTGCGTGGATATCATCACTCCAAATGTGATCTCCCCATTTATCACTGCTTTTGCGCAATAAAAAGTAATCAGCAGATTTTTTAAATTATCGATAAATTGAGCACCTTGGGTTTGTAAATTATTAATTGATAAAACGGACGAATTTACTTTATATAGCCGCGCTTGTATAGTTTCCCACTTCCAACGTTTGCTTTTCTCATAATTATTGATTTTTATATCCTGAATGCCTTCTATGGTTTCGACCCAATAGCTTTGATTCTTACTGTTCAATTCAAAGTATTCCCAATCCAATTTTTTCCTTATACTAAGGAATAAAAAGACCCAGCCGACATATAAAATACTCCCAATTAGAAATATAAAAAATATTGCTGCATTATAGACGAGTAAAATAACAGCGAAAATTCCGAATGTAAGCAAAGAAAAAATGAGGTTTATGGAGTTATTCATGATAAAACTCCTGATACGTTCATGGTCATTGGCCCGCTGCAAAATGTCTCCGGTCGATTTTGTTTCAAAAAATGAAATAGGCAGTTTCATTATTTTTATTAGGTAATCTGATATCAAAGCAATGTTTAATCTTGAGGTTATATGCATTAAAATCCAGTCTCTGACAACATTACAAAGCATTACGCTGACGACAATGGCCACATTAGCTATTAAAACCAAATTGATAAAGTTTACATCATGCGTTTGGATGCCAACGTCGATAACTGCTTTTGAAATAAAAGGTAAAAAACCTTGAAGCACCGTAACCAACAGCATAACCGCAAAAAGTGTAATTAGGCTTTTTTTGTAAGGAAGAAAATAACCAAGAATATTTTGTAGCGTTTTTCCTCTTTCTAATCTCTCCCCAGCTTCCCGTTGTTTAAAATCTGCCTGGGGTTCAATGGCAAGCACTACGCCCAATTGTTCATTTGCTTTATACCATCCATTGATAAATTGTTGATGAGCATATTTTAAAAGCCCTTTTGCCGGGTCAGAAACAAAAATGTTTTTTGATGTGGTTTTGTATACCACAATAAAATGACTATCATCCCAATGTATGATGCAGGGCAGTGGCACACGTTGCAGTAAATCGATGTCTGCCTTTACAGAAAGTGTGCGCAGACCAATTTGTTCAGCGGCATGGCTAAGGTCCAAAATTGATACCCCCTCTCTTGTAATACCACATTTGTCCCGCAGATATTGCAAACTGTAAAACTTACCATAATGCTTAGCTATAATCTTTAAGCAGGCCGGTCCACAATCCATTATATCAAGCTGACGCTCGTTGGGGAAAGCTTTTAGCATATTATTAATTATAAGGGGGATAAATGACGCTCATTATTTAAACTTCAAGGAGCTTAAATTATTCGCATAAGCAGAATGAATTAAACCATTTCTCTCATCCGAAAGATAGATGCAATAAGCATCGCCAAAATTATTTTTATGTAAAGCCACGACTAAACAATACTTATAATTTTGACCGAATTCTTTATTTAAATTAATAAAAGTAAACGCCGCCCAATCTGCCTGAAAATTATTTTTTGCCTGTTCCTCATTGATCGTAGTAAAGTTTGCAGGAGGATTACTCGATATATTTTTCAACATGGAGTAGAAATAGGCTAAGTAGGATGTATTGGGATCAATGAATACATCACCAGGCTTTTTGTTTTTCACCAATTCATTATAGGATTTCAATTGTTTATCTAATGGATTGACGATATATCTGACTTCTACGTTTTTATGAACATGCTTCACTGCATATTCATAAAGTACCTGTTTATTGGGAATAACAGGTATAGCGACAAAACTATCGGGACGATTAAATAGCATATTTGCCCTCACTAACCGATCATTAAATGCCCTTGACAAGGAGTCCTGCCCCTCGGCTTTAAAAATCGTGAAAATGCATACAAGAATTAAGGTTATTTTTTTCATTAAACTTGCTGTCGATTGAATTTAAACGATAAACTTCTACTTTAAATAGATGATATCTTATTCCACAAACTTTAAAATACCCTTAGTTTGCCTTATCGTGCTTTCCAATTTAGGCTTACTACTATAATTATACCAGTAATATACCCAAATGTCTGCCCGATCTTTTTTGTGCAATAAAATCACCTGGCAATATGGATATCTGTTTTTATACGGGTTACTATTTCTGAGCTTAAAAGACAAAGCATTATCGGCATTAAATACTTTTTTCGACTCTGCATCAGCGTAAAATTCAAGCTTATTTTCTTTTACATCTGCTTCTGTCTGAGTAGATTGTAAAAAATCAAGGTTTTTACTAAAAGTATTTGAAGGAGAAATACGTTGTTTAAGCGAATCGTTCACATGTGATAAATCGAGTATAGTAAAATTGATAATTATGCTGTCACTGGTGGATTGTAATTCATAAAAAAAGGAATTAAGTAACATTGAATTACCAGGGCGATAATAGTTATCACAATCCACCACGATAAAATTTTTAGGCGGGGTGAAATTAATTTTAAGGCTTTCTGCATAGCCAGGAAAATTCTTTATATTTTGACAGAAAGATATTGTATGTACTAAAAAAAATGACAATAAGCAAAGAAGTGTTTTTTTCATTTGGGTTGGATGGTAAATGGCAGGCAAATGAATTTTTGCCTGCCATTAATATTATCAATCTGGAATTTTACCATATATCGCTTCAGCATATCCTCCGTAACCTACCTGAGAAGATGATAAAACTATTGCGGAATTATTATTAGATGTGTCTATCCCGATGTAGTTCCCTGTCTTGGAATCATAATAAGTTAAGGTAATTGCATGACTAACCCCCGGGGAGGTTTGATAGTCAGTGGATACAGATACTCCACTCTGAACCATGCTTCCTATTTGGCTATTATCAATATGACTGGCATTAAATAAAGTACTTGTAAAAGCCGTTGCCTGCGCAGGTGAAACATTATTATGAGCCCCGGCTCCGTATGCCTGATCGAACTGAGCTTCAAGACCAGTTAACGTGTAATTAGTACCGTACTGGCCGCTGTAGTAGAGCATATTATCAAAATAGCAATGGGGAAGAGTAGTCATAACTCCCGTACCGCCTAAAATTGATCTTTGATCCAGTTGACGTACAACCTGTGCTTCTGTTTCTAATTGCTGCAGATTCAGCTTTTTTAGTGTTCTCATTATTTTAGAGTTAAAGTTGAAAATATTTTTCTTTAAAACTATTATAATTTAATAATATAGAAGAGTATTAAATTATAACAATTTTTCATATTTTATTCCTAAATAACATATTATAGACCTACTGTAAGTCAAACTGTTATATGCTATTAACCTATAAGAACCGCGGCTTTAACTCTTTAATAGAACAGGGAGATTTTAGTACTAGCACAGTAAGTCATAATATTATTATCAATAACCTTTCTTATAAGAAATAAAAATAAATTCTTGAGGATTCTTCGTATCATTTGGGCCTTTTATTTCTTGCAAGATCATTTTATCATGCTTTAGTTCAATGATGTTATATGTCCAAACCTCCCCGTTACAAATTTTCTCATTACCCAATTGTTGAAAATTTATATTGACAGTATAACAACCTGGTTTATCTATTTCAAAATCCACGGGCATATGCGATATGAGCAAACCTTTAACCAGTATTGGAAAATCCCGGTTTTTATAAACTCTAACCAAAGGATTATTTATTATGGACAGCGTGTCATTGAGGCCGGAAGCGGTTTTAATGATAATAGAGCTTCCATATTCCTCCTTACCCTGATTGTCAACGGCGTTAAAAGAAAGTTCATAATTGTCTGGTACGGGATGCCCGAAAACCGGTGTTATTGCCACAAAGCTTTTTGACGGTTTTTGCTCTTTGGTATTTTCAAATACCAAGTGTAATTTATTCCCTTCAATTTTATACACTCCTGTACCTGTTTTTTCACCATACTCAGTCCCATGCCAATAGAAAAATGTATCCTTCTTATATTGATAGGTAATGGAGGTAAAATATGACCTCCCCCCGGAAAAATCGGATATATCAGTAATGTAAGTACCTCCAAGCTTGTTTTGCTGACCAAAGCCTGTTACAGATATCAATTGAAACAATACGTTTACAAACAGTAATCGAAGTCTATTTTTCATTAAACATTCATTAACTTATGGAGTGCAAGGGCCCGTTATAACGGTTGCATTTTTTGCTTTACTGTTAAAGTCGGATAAAGACATATGAGTTATGCTGCCGGTAGCAGGATCCATCAATGCCAAATTAGGGTTATTGGGAGAACTATCATAACCAATAACGGTCACGGCGTGTTGTTGACTGGTGCCTGTATTACTCATTTGAACAAAAACAGGATCGCCTTGATTCAGAGCGCCAAGAATCCCACCCGCTTGTTGTAAAGTACAGGTTGAAAAGCTTTGCCCCACAAAATTGTTCATTTGGGAATACGTACTGCTCATTCCATTATCATATACGTCCGCATTCGGGTTTTGACTTTCCCATGAATTAACAAAATAACTTTCGTCCTGTGATGAATTTCCATATAAGGAAGATATATAACCAAGCGTAGCTGCCACGCATTCGTTACCATCCTGAGGTGTCATTGACATGGGCATATCCGGCATGATAAAACAATATGGCAGCGTAGTAGTGGCAGGCCCCAAACCACCTAAAATGGCTTTCTGGTCAAGTTCACGCATCATGTGCGCCTCGACATTCAATTGCTGTAAACTAAGTTTTTTTAAGGTTCGCATTGGTTTAAAATTAAAGTTTTAACTAAACCTAAATTATTACATTTATGATTGTCTAAAACAATATAAGTATTCCTGTTTTGCATAAACTTATTCTTAATTGACATACTAAAAAATTGAATATCCACTAATAAATATTCTCCGCCCACCAAATCATTGTTCACCTCTCATATTATAATTCCAAATAGTAAGTACCACCACACACAGGCAACGATTCCACCACTATCTTCTGATTAGCAATTACTTAATATTTTTTTTTACGCAAACGTTTGTGTAGTTTTAAAATAACATATACATATTTTTAATATCTATGTTTGGTATAAGCAGATATGATTTACCCACCAAAATGATTAGGATTTATGTTTATTGTAAACACCAGCAGAGTAAAAGAGCTACGTAAGCAAAAACAGTTGTCGCAACAAAATCTTGCAGACGCTCTTTGTGTTGAGCAGGCTACCTATAATAAATTAGAAAACGGAAAATCCCATCCCAGTGCAGACCTTCTCTTCCGACTTGCAAAAAAATTAGATGTGAAAGTAAATGAATTAATGATGGAAATAAATGGTGTCACAATCATTAAGGGGAATAACCATGATGTTCAAATAACCGATTGGGTTTCATTACCTACTGATAAACTAAAGCTGTTGCAAATACAATTACAACAAAGTTTACAGCTTATCCAGACACTAAATGAAATGTAGGCTAATTAACAATCAGGTAGCGTAGGTTTATTTAAAAGTCCTGTTTACAGATATAACCCATTTCAAATGATCTTTCTTTCTGCGCAACCCGATGATTTTTATTTTAGTTGGCAAATTGAATTGCAAATATTTAATTTTAAAAATTGCGGTATTGAGCCAGGAAACATGCATATCCTGATCGGATATGATCAAAAAAGAGGGTTAAGAAAGTCTTTCGAAGACATTATATTCAAAAACCCGGACATTAAAATATTTGCTTATCCGGATATAAGAATCGGGAAAAAGTATCCTTCCTCCATTCGGCCTAATATTATTAAACAACACTTTCAGGCATTTCCAGAATTGGAAAATGAGGTTGTTTTTTATCATGATTCAGATATTATTTTCAGGACACTCCCCGATTTTCAAAAACTTAAGAAAGGCCATTACTGGTTTGTTTCGGACACCAAAAGTTACATCAATACGGATTATATTATTTCTTCAGGTAGCCGCGAATTGTTTTTGGAGATGTGTCATACGGTGAACATAACTCCGCAGACCGTCCTGGAAAATGACGCAAATGCAGGGGGAGCACAATATTTGTTAAAAAATGTCACCTACAATTATTGGTGTAAAGTAGAAAAAGATTGTGAGGCGTTGTTTACCATACTAACCCGTTTTAACAATGCTAATGCTGAAAAAGAGTATGAAAGCAACGGTAAAAAGCGAAGTGAGCATACAGGAATACAGGCATGGTGCGCCGATATGTGGGCGGTTTTATGGAATGCTTTGCTGTATGGGTATGAAGTTAAAATTGACCATGAATTAGATTTTTGCTGGCCGGATGAGGCAATAAAAAGATGGCATGATTGCAAAATTTTACATTATACAGGAGGTTCAATATCTGCGAAGCCAAGGTCATTTTGTAAGGTAGAATACACACAATACCCGCCTTATGACGAAGATTTGAGCTCCATAAATAACCAAACATGCAGTAAGATCATGGTGGAACTAATTAATGATTACAAACAACATCAGCGAAAAAACAGAATTAATTTACGGGACACCAGCTTCCTGATCCCTGTAAGTATAGATTCAGATGACCGGCTGGAAAATTTACTGTTAGTTACCCGCTGGCTTGATAAATTTTTTGATACCAACATCATTATTGGCGAATGTGGCAACGTCGGAAAAATACCACAAAGTAAATTACCAAAAGATTGTCAATTATTTTTCTTTCCAAATGAAAACAAAATATTTAACCATGCATGGCTTAATAATCAATTAATTCAAAGAGCCCGAACCCATATAATTGCCATTTATGATACAGATATAGTATTACACACACAACAAATTATTGACAGCGTTGCACTGTTGAGGGATAATCATGCTGATATGGTTTCTCCTTATGACGGAACTTTTGTCGGTGTTGATAATCTTTTTAAGATTGCTTTTAACAAACTCACTGATGCAGATCTGTTTTATCAAAACTGTTATAAGTTCCATACCGCAACTAAACGTTCATGGGGTGGTGCAATTTTTACGAAAAAAGATTTGTACATGGCGTCAGGTGGAGATAATGAATTTTTCAAAAGCTGGGGGCCAGAGGATATCGAACGCGTTAAACGAATGGAAAATTTGGGACATAGGGTAAAAAGGGTAAATGGCCCATTATTCCATTTACCTCATACCAGAAAAGAAAATTCCGGCTACTTAAATAGTGTTGTTTATATGAATTACATGGAGGAGTATTTAAAAATTTGCCGTATGCATAAGAACGAGCTGCAGACTTATGTTAATAACTGGCCCTGGAAAAAATCGCTAACCGAGTAAAATCTATGGAAAAAATATTAGTTGCACTAATTAAGAACTATAAAGACAATGATCAATCCCCAGATGATTTAGGCCTAACAAACGGAAAAACAGGATTAGGACTCGCCTATTTTATACTATCAAAATATACAAAGGATCAAGCGTTTGCTGATAAGGGTTTTGATATGTTCGATGCCGTCACAGAAAATATTGCTCATATCAATGAGATAAATTTCTCAAATGGGTTAGCCGGTATTGGATGGGTAATTGAATGGTTAGTGCAAAATAATTTTTTTGAAGCCAATACCGATGAAATATTGGAAGATGTCGACAACGCCATATATAAAGCATTAATGTTTGCCCCTGACAATAATTTGTCCTTAGGGAACGGGACTCTTGGCAAATTGCTGTACTTTTTTAAAAGGATGCAAAGTATTAATACCAACGTCAACCGGTTTAAAACTATCACACATGAAACCTGCCTGATTGTTTTAACTGATGAACTTCGCGATAAGTTAATGGGCGATAATGGTTTATTGAAAAAACTTAAAGAAAATTCAATACCCATTGATTTCCGGTTTTTAGGCCACCTCATTGCTTTTTTGAGCGATTTCTTAAACTCGAAAATTAACGAACCTACAGTTGAAACGATACTGTATGAAACAATTAAAGTCGTTTCTGAAATATTAAAAGCCGGTGAACAGAATTTTAAAAAAAGGGAAACAGGCGATTTTGAATTTTTAGCCGTCTGCTATTTTATAGCAGGCAAAAATCACGCTCACCAGTATTGGCAGGAGCAGGCAAGAAATCATATAAAGTTGTTAAATTCCGTGAAATATATGTCATCAACCAATATAAACCTGATCATTCCACAGCTTAAAATTTATTCCCTTACTAACCAATACTTTCCTGAGATCTTAAATAAAAGTGATTGTGAAGAATTAATCTTTAAAGATATCTTAGGCACTGATTCTTTACGATCATCTCATATCTCTGGTAATTTGCTACCTTTTTGCAATTTATGCGATTACATTGATGCTTCTGCAATTAGTGAGCTACAACTGGTTTATTATTAATTTTTAGAAATAAAGACCTGATGAGGTTGTGCGCATCCTATTGGATGCGAAAAATAAAGATGCGGAACTCTGCTACCAGTTATTTGCCGCATATGACAAAAGGCTATAACGAATAATCTGACGATTAATATCTTTCCCAAATGCTTAATCTCGGTTGGCGTATTGTATCAGAGCTAATACATAGTGTCGGATGTATATTTATATAAGGATATAAAATAATTGGAGCTGATTCCAACTTCCGTAATATTGGCAATTATCAGGGCGTTATATACCGGAAACTAAAAATGGCTCACTTCCCACACACTGGCAGCGAAATTTATAGTGCATAAGGAAGCTTGGGTTTCTATTTTTAGACGTTTTTTTTATGTTAACCTTTAAATTCAAGTCGTATTGACGTTGCTTGATTAAGGTGTTTTTTACAATTAACAGCACTTTCTTAACGAATGCCCCTTATCGCAGGTTGATGCATCGGGAGTTACTAGTTGCGACCTATGACCAGAGAGCATACACCTCCCCTAACAAAATCGCCGTAAATGAAGCCGGATGAACAGAGGATTAACAGGAAGTGCTGTCCATGTAACCCTGTAATCCCTCCTCAAAATCGAGCCGCTTAAACGACGATAACTTTTAACTACAACTAATCGAAAAAACAAGCATTTTTTACACGGGAAATAACTACCGAAGTTTTGGATTTTTATGAGTTGTGCAGTCTATCGTAAAAGAAAATCAAGCTGAAGGAAATAAAATATCAAAAAGATCGTGCTCTGAATCAAAATGGATGAAGGGGCTCGAACCCAAAAAACAGCCCCCATTATCTGGAATCACACTTTTTTGTATAAAACCACCGTTTTATGACTAAAACATCGAACCATTTTACTGAATTAATAATTACCTATTAATCAATATGATGAAACAAAAAAAGCAGCTCTTTTCAGAACTGCTTTTAAAATCCGGGTGGATAACGGTGCGAAATCCGCACCGTTTTATCGATGAATTGATTGAAATAGGCGATTTTTCAAAAATCCTTGGAACTCAGAAGTAGATTTGAAATTCTAGGAATTCGCGACGTGGAAATATATTATGCGTCTCTGAGTGAGTGATAACTTCCGGTAGCTATACCTGATAAACAAGCATGTAAAATACAAAGGCAGAGCAAAAGACTTCTAAAAATCTCTTGCCCCACAAAGGGTGCTTATCGGTACAAATTACTTCGAAGTTTATTGCTGATTTAAAGTGGTTGGCCGATTTTCCCGAAAGATCGAAAGAATATAGTGAGATGGGAAAAGGCAATAATTCGTCAATTTGATATCAAATAAAGGCATGCATTATTTCTTAGGTAGTACTGATTTTTAAAAATCAGTACTACCTATATAATCAACCTCATCTTGATAAGGTACAAATTATAAGGGTAAATAACGAATTGCAAACCGATAAAAGAAGGCCGCGCTGGTATATGTTGCATAGGGAACACGAACTGTATGGTCTTTTATTTCTTTTGTATAGCTGTTAGAACTACCTCCAAAATCTGAAACGGATTTAATGGCGATAAAAAGTGGCTTATCTTTAAATATTGTATTTTGTACGGCATAGTAAAATCCATGAATTTCCATATCAAGACCGATAGTTCCGACATTTTCATCTGCTTTTTTACCAAACCATTCGTCGTTTTTAACAAGTGCATTCCCGGTTATTATTTTCCCTGGCGTTCCCGACAACTTTTCAAAAAATAATTCATATTTCGGATATCCCATGCGGATGCTATTCATAATACCTTCCTGATTCGCAAAGTCATCAATCTTTTGAACTAATGTACTGTCCGCCGCGATGGCATGCTTATTTTCTTTTTCATAATACTCCGGATTACTATCAATTATTTTACTCGTTACAACCAACTGGTCATACTCAATTGATGTGCTGGCAATCATTACATCGCCGATTTTAAGATTTGGGAAAGCTCTTTTGTTCCCTGCTGCATGTCCAATCATGGCAATAAAAGGGGGCCTGTACTTCCAAATTATTTTTGTAGTTAGCGTGCTCGCAGCAGAGGTGCCCTGATGTAAAGTCCTGCTAAGAATTACGGAAAGCTCTTTTTCTCCTTCACGAAAAAAACCGGTATAATAGGTGTGTGCATCGTTATCTTGCTCTGACAAAATATTGCCATCGGCTATCAATTCTTTAACGGCTTCGTACTCCTCCCGAGTAGCAGTAATAATTGCAAGTTGGAATTTACCCAAAATATCTGACTGTTTTATAGGTTCAACAGCGGCAGCCTGCTTATCTTCTTCTGCAAGTGCCAATGTCTCCTTCAAAGCGTATAGCGCTCGTATGATAAGATCCTGTACAATACCTGGAAGTGTGCCAAGAACGCCTGAGTCATCCCTTACCATGTATTGAAAAAGATAATTGTCGTTCTCAAGGGTTCCTATCAACGTCGATATGTAATCTATAATTAATTGGTCGGAACTCAAATCACCATCCAAAAGCTTAGGATATAGTCCCTCGTACATGGCACCCTCCATGTTTTCAACCATATTAAATAATCCATTTTCGTTTTGTTCAATGGCCCACCCCTGACCGGGCCTGATGTTTTTTGCAGCATCCTGATAGTCACTTCGATTATTATCGAGGAACGACGTTATATAGTTTATTGCTCGTTTAATTTTGGAATATGGTGATGCCATTTAACTACTAGTTTTAGTATTCTGAAGTGATTAAATTGTAAATTAGCGAAATACAGAGTGAGGTATTCTCGGCTGGCTGCAAAATACAAAAAATGATTTTTTGATTCTAAAAGCATGCCTTAATATTTGTCCGAAGCCTATATTACTGAGGTTTTAACAAGAAATTATTAATCATATGAATGAAGTTAGAGAAGATGGAAAAGTAGAAATCCAGTTTAATACAACCAATATCCTCAAATTTATCAATCATATTTCGGGGGTAAGCAATGTGGTGGCTACTATCCATCATCTAAGTAAGTCAGGTGAATTGGATAGCTTTCCACCACTGGAAACTGATGGACTGCCAATTGGTTTTGAGAATGAGCAAGGCAATATTCATGTAACCTGCGAGGATATTTCGAACTGGATTTTCCTAAAGGCATTTGAGGATCTTATCGTAGGATTGACCCAATCATTGATCGAAGCCTATAGTCTGCTAAAGTTGCATACATTATCTGAGCGTACTGCGGTTCAGCCAATTACAAGTCAGCAGGAATTTGAAACAGAATTGAAGAATATTAGCAGTAAAGGCCCTAAATTAAATTTTCCAACACTTATTGAAGAGATTGAAAAAATGGTTGGCGGTACATTGTCACTCCGGGAAGATATTTTGTCGATTAATCAAGTACGGAATTGCCTCGTCCATAAAAATGGCTTGGCCCCGACACCATTCTCACTTAGCTACATTGAGATGCGGATGATCGTTAGAAAGGACGGCGAACTAATACGCCTGACCAAAGAACTGAAAAAGAGCAGGTTCAGCGCAGACCAGTTGTTTATGCAGAATATGCCTGCTAAACATGAATTTGTCATTGGTGAAAAAATCACTATGACTGCCGACCTATTCAAAGACGTTACTTATACATGTATCTTATTCGTACACGAGCTAGTATTAAAACTGCCTTTACCAGACGAAATTAAACAACAGATTATTCAGCCCTTTAAGATCCAACTGGCCGTCGCTCCTGATTTATAAGCTTAGAATATCTTATGATTTGCTTTGTTTTTGGGCTTCTGCATATAATCTTGGCCAATCTAACATAAAATTCATACTATCATAATGATCGGCTGGCTTATTAGCTGCTGAAACTAAATTTTGATAAAGCTCCACACCGATTGACGTTCGGTTTTGGTTTAGCGGGTAAACAAACTGCTCGTTTTGTTGGTGCTGAAAAACAGGTAAGATTTCGCCGGCCTGAAAATACGTGTTACTATAAGGTAATGGGTGAAAAAAATGATCAATTTCCAGATTTAAACCCGTTGTTAGTTCGTGTTTGTTTAGAACCTGCTCAAAGTAAGGCTTTAGAAACGAAAGATAGGTGTTATCCATTTTATCAAAAATCAGCTGCCGGTCTTTACCAATTGAAATATTTGGCATAAGATCAAGGTGCATAACAACATACCTGAGTGCGCAACAAACCTCCAAAAAGATGAGCAATGACTGAAAAACATCCACCTGATTACTAAAAAAAGGAAGTGGGGAAAAATTGGTTTTATGAAAAATAATTGACTCCCCTATATTTCTATCGTGGAATATTTCATTTCTGAATTGCAGAAATTCATTAATACGTGATAGTAGGCCAGACTTTCTCATCTTTTCACCTTCCACTGGAAAAGTATCTAATAGAAAACCAAGCCTTTTGCCGACTGATTTCCCACTGAGTTCCCCTGCAAAATCTTTCCCCTCTTTTAAACATACTGCCTTGCATAGACAATTTACAAAGGATTCAAGAGTCAAAAACCATAGTGAGATTGAAACGTTAGATCTTCGACCATTATTAACGAAACTCGCTTGATTCTCCAGGTCTTTAATATCTTCCATCGTACTGTAAAAAGCGTGAATGCTGTAGATATTATAAGACATTTCAATCGCTTCATCAGGACCGTATTTTTGTAATGCCAGATACGGTACAAGGTATTTATTTAGCCTAAAGTCTTCCAAAAATCTCATATCAAGTTACGTAAATGGTCATAAAGATTAATTCTGATTAAGAGTGTTCCAAAAATGCACACTGTTTACAAGACCTTCCTCGAATACAGCTTTCCAATAGTTAGCACCATAGTTCTGACGAATATCTGCCGCGGTTGAAAGAGTTACCTGAGTGATATCAGCTACGGATTGCCCCACAGCAACCTGATTACGTATCCGTACTTGAAATTCAGTGAGATTTTTTATCGCTTCTTTTTTCATGCGTTGTAATAAGTCCAACTTTGTAAAGTGTCTTTGTAACAGTGACCATAGACCTACACTTATTGAAGGATCGTGGTTAAGCCTAAAACTAAAGTCTAGATCATTGAACTGGTCTATATTCACGTCTAAAAACAAATAGTGTACCTGCGGTAAAGTATCTAAATAAAGATTTAAAATATTTTTAACATTATTTACCCGCCAATACTGCCCTTTATTTCTATTACATTTTGAGCATGCGGGTATCAAGTTTTTAGGATGCATGGTAAACTCGGGAAATTCCGCCTGACCAACCACATGATCCATCTCTTCCGCTGTTTCCAGCGTGCAATACTGACATGTGTATCTAACCGACTTTGGTTGTAATTGCTCTAAATGTCTCCTAAGGCTACTAATCGCGGCGTTATCATAACTGTACATTCCCAGCAAATCTGCTCTTATGCCAGCGTGCACACCGTTAATGGCAACCGTTTCAAGTGTATTGGCTACAAATAATTGATCATATTCAGCAAACCGAATACGCATCGTTGGAAAGGCCATTCTCAAAACATTTCTGGAAACCATATCCGTTTTCCTGTTAACGGCATCTTCAAACACTGGGAAACTCTGATCTGGAAAAGGCGTTAGGTTTCTCATTTACAAAAACAGTTGTTTGAGTTGAAGACGAACATTTAAATTCATGGGGAGCCCATTTTCGGTTTCAAATAGTTGCACTATTTCATCATACGTGTGCCCTTTGTTAACCAATTCGGTAAGTAAATCGAGGTAATCTTTTTCAATATTCTTATTACCGAAAATTTCTTCTGTAATTACCGTAAGATTTTCACCGTAAGTTTCCCGTTCCATAGTTCGCAGCTCAATATCATCTTCATTTCTTTTGACCACATAGACATTGCGTGATTGTACACACTGAACAATTAGAGGGCTGTGTGTCCCGATAATACAGAAGGAGTTGAATTTTTTAACCAAGCCAAGTAAACTGTTCATCAGTTCTGATATGGCATTTGGATGTAAATGCGTTTCCGGCTCATCATATAATATGAGGCTATTAAAACGGATTTCTGCTAACATCTCGGTAAGTACATACATTAAAATATGTTGTCCTGAGCTAAGCCGGTCAAATGCTGCGAGATCAGACTTTTTGAATGTATATTCGATTTCATCATAACTGAACATGCTATTTAGAACATCGTTACTAATAAAATTTGCTAGCACATCCCGCCAGTCATATACCATTTTTCTATAGCTTATCTTATCAGCAGAAGCTAAAAATCTTGCTCTTAATTCTTCGTCAGTAAAATGCTCTGTTTTACTTTTCTTCAATCCACAATAAACATAATTGTATAGATGACTGCCTTTTTGAATCTCAAATCTGTCAAAGATGCTATAAGATAACGTAAACACTTTACTAAACAATGGCTTAAATGGACCGATCCGGTCGGGCTTTTCTTTGCCCAATTGTTCAGCAATGCCCGAAAGAATCCTTGTCTTACCAGCACCATTTTTTCCAATTAAGACATATATTCTATGTTGAATATCTGAATCTGCGCCATAACTAAAATTGAAATCTAAGTCAATACTTTGCTCAGAATAAGGCGGTTGAAAATCGTATCTGAATTTAAAGGCTTTTTCATAATCGATTCCAGCAAGCTGGTACCTTACCAATCTTGCTACCTGCTCGGCTGTATTGTCACGGGCAATTGATTTTCTAAAAGCAGTATCATGCTCAAAAGTATCAGCAATTTTGGGATACATTGCCGCATCCTTTAAAGCTAGAAGAATGCTATTGTAGTCATGCGGAAACTTCTCTTTTAATTTAAAGTAATATTCTTCCTCTGAACACAGAGAGCAGAATTCATCAGATAATTCAGTAAAGGAACTCGGCAATAGCTCAATAATTTTCTGGTTTTGGCCAATGCCTTTTTTCATAATCCTGATATAACCGAAGTCTATGGTGATGTCTATACTTGCCAGATATTCAAGTTTTACACTGGTTTTATAAGTAAAGTCGTCCCAATCCGATTGAGTAATCAGAAAACAGGGCATCGTAAAATGCTCCTGCTGGCTAGTATTAAAAACAATCTTGTTTTCAATTCGATTAGCCGCCGCGGGTGTTGTTAATGTAGCTGCTTGCACTTTGAAGATAGGCCTGTCTTCAAAATAACTAGCGATTTTGAGTTGTAGCCGGGATTCGATCAATAATTCATTGATTAGATCGACTTTCGCATTGATGAAGTTTATATCAGTTCTGATCCCCGGATCAACATAAGCCTCGAGGAGGCTGATGAAAATATCATCTTTGCCATCCAATAAATTGAGTTTATCATAAAACACTTCGTCCAATGTCCAGTCTTCGTTATTAATAATGTGTTGCCTGAAATCGCCGTAGGCATCTTTATAACGAGAATCAGAAGAAGGCATACTGCGCAAATCCCAGACTTTATTTATAACAGCGAACCCATCATCGTTACCGAAAAAGTCATCGTGCTGAACAAGTGCTTTATATATTCTTTGTTTTAATCCTTTTTGTAACATTTTGAAGTTATAGGCTTAGATCTTATTTCTATAAGATGAGAAATTTAAAAATACGTTGAAAAATTCACTTGAGATTAAGTGTGTTGTAATAAATGTTTCGAAACAATGTTTTACCACATCTAAATCCTGAGTCGTTAAATTACCTATTCAATGGAGGTCCACCATTGCTGCTCCTTTTTTGTTAATGACCACCTTTTGTAGGTATCATCGTCATAAATCATCACGTAAAGCTTAACTCCTAAATTGATAGTGGTTTGATAAATACTTTCGTGTATTGGCTTTGGAATGCCTAAACCTATATGCACAGCTCTCAAAGAATCTGCAAAAGGAATGTAAAGACAATCTTTTTGGTTTAGAAATACAAGGCGTTTCTCATCCTCTAACTCCCAAAATTGGGATTTGCTAAAAATCACATCTCGGCTTAACACCTCCAAAAAGTTGGTGAAATTATCCTCCTGGGATAATCTGCCATCCCAGTTTATCCACGGTTTCTTTTTTCGCTTCTGTTCGTAATTTACATCCCGGAGCTGAAATTTGGCATCAGGAAAGGAGGATTTTATAGCCTGTGATAATTTTCCTTCGTCAAATTCCAGGCAGATACCTTTATGGCGATCTCCGTAATGTGCCCACATCATCTCGTTATCCCACCCCTTTTGTTTTGCCCCGGAAAAACAGATTACCTGAAAACGGTCTTTGACCATCTGGCCAAACTTAAACTGGCAATCGATGTGGGTTTTATCAGAATAATATCCAGGGAAAAGCTCTTCAAGAGGAAGGTTGATACTTCCAAATGCCCATTCATGCGATTCACGAGGATCGTTCATGTTACCAAGACTATTCGACCTGAGTGTTTGACTTGGCATTATATATTTAAGAAATGTATCAAGTGAAGTATAGTGATAAATAGGCATCAGGTAAATGATTAGGCTTTATAACTGGTAAAGTAAAATACTATCATGTTTACTGGTTTTCAAGTAAAAACATTCGGTAAAGAAGGTGATTTATATTCATGTGTCCGTTTTGTATACTCTCGCCGTTATATTGCTGAATAACTTCCAACGGAATTTTAACGCCGACATAAATGTTAGGTACGCCTCCGAAATGTTCTTCAAAGCTGGCAACATGATTTTGGGCAGTTACGTCAATTATAGCACCATCATTAAGGTTGAAACCATGCAATATAAACCTATCGGTAGCCTTTGCGAAACCTTCTATATAATCAAATCCAGTTTCTAAGGACGCGATTTGAGCATTACCGTAACATCTGCCTGCAAGGAATTTCTCGTTTATTAATTGTTCATCCACTTGTACAACATCATAATACTCGCTCGCATTTTTGAACCAATTCCAAAAATCAACAAGTTGCGCAGCAGGGATAATTAATGTTTCATGATCAATACTTGTATTGAAATCATGCAAAATATGGTCTAAGGTTTTGTTATTAATCATTATCAGTATCCATAATTAGGCATTTTTAATTTCAATTGCTCTGTTAAATCCTCCTAGTGCTGTGTTTTCGTCATATATCACCAGCGGCATATCTGCTTTTGGCATCCACACTCTACCAAATTCGATGGCTGTCGCTATAGGCATCGCTGGAAATACATGTAGTTCAGTCGCCCCACCGTGAACGCTTTTTATTTCGTCCAGTAACTGACGGATGGCAATACTGAAATCTGCCAGGTGTATTTTATTCTTTAGATAATCGTTAAATGGAGTACCGATAGTTAAGGTGTAAATAGAGCATTTATCACCCAGAACAGAGGTAATCCGATCATTGTTAATGGTAGCGCTCAATGAAATATTTAGGGCAACTATTGGATGGTTCTCTGTTGGTTTAACCACAGAATAAACTTCCTGGTCCTGATCGTCAGATAAATTCCATGTTTTTGGCGCGCGTACCGGTTGGTGTACCTCAATATCCTGTATATCGTTTACAAGTGTACCTAATTTCATTAGAAGCGGCATAGGTGCAAATGCAAACAAGGAAAGATGTTTAATTTCATTTTTTCTAAGTTTTGGCCTTAATTGCTCATTAAATTGCGTTTCCAGATTATCCATTTCTGCTTGCCAAAAACTGGCATTACGATCGCGTTGAGGACTATTATTTAATCCAAGATCAATCGCAGAAGCTTGCGCAGGGTAATGTGTTGGCAATAAGTATTCCCGTACTGATTCATAAGTTACAACAGGCGTATGTGTCCCCACATTAGCCTTGTAGGTTACAATGTGACTTTGCATGTTGTAAGCTATATCTGCCGCTATTGCTATTCTATCCTCATGCTCTTTTTTCATTTCCAATAATAATGATTCGGGATGCCCGGCAACATCATCCTTATCAATTTTACGGTGGTGGGTATCGCATAAAAGCATGAGGTTAGTAACATCCTGACTTAACAATGGCGACCTGACAACATCCCCTCGTGGCCCGCCCGCGACATCGGCAACAATATGTGCGATATAGGATTGATTAAACTCCCCTTTAGTTAATGCATCTGTAAAAAGAGATTTATTACAACCTCTATATTGGCACCTCCCGGCAGCTTTTCCCCATAGAATGAATTTTACTGGTTGTGGTATGTAAGTTACGCTCATAGTGTTATTTATTAGGTTGTGTGCTTTTTTCTGTTCCTTCTATTTTGGGTTGGTTTTTAAAAGGATGCACACCTCCGCCTTTCCAATCATTATCGGTCCCCAGCCATATCTCATAGTGATACAGCCATTCGTAAATCCACCAAACAATAGTTTTTGCAAGCGGCATAGATGAATTCCACTGTTTTCCATCCGGATAATAAAGGCAAAGCCTTTGCTTTTCCTGATCATAAACATGAGGCAGCCTTTTAGCACCCCTTGCTAAAGCGAGTGGTTTGGGGCTAAGAACGTAGACCTTTGGGGATGATCCCAACTCATATTCCATCCTTACCGTATATTCATCCCCAAGCGGTGACGGCCTCAATGTATAATTCCAGGTCAACCTTTTATCCATTGATGTGGTAACCGTTGAACCTGGAAACATACTTTTTAACAACCCAGCCTGCGCACCTATTAAAAATGGCTTGTTTTTACTCGCCATAAAATGTGTGCGGTTTTATAGTAGCTGCTCCGGCTGTTGAAATACCAATTTTTGCAGCAATTTGGTTAGTGCCTGATTCAGTGAGTACACGCGCTCTTTCACCAATGTCACTAAAGGTTTTCCGTACCAGGCTTTGTCCCAATGATTTCTCAAACGATTCCTGAATACGATGTACACCTATTTGACTTGTTGCCTCGGCAATATCTTTCTGAACCTGGGTAAGCCACTTAAAGAAATTCGCCTGCCTCTCAGGATGATCCACCCACTTATCAGCAAAATTCTCCTCTGGATTAACCGGGTTCTCCACCCATTTGATCATTTTGTTATGCTTTTCCGAAAATTTGTCCTGTATAAAGTTTGGTATTGCTGCTACAACATTAGATAAAGCATCCAAAATATTGGTTTCCTTACGGTACGCCCTTGAGGCAAGCGTGGTAATAATAATGGAAATAGGCTTATTTTCGTCCCCATCAAACATCAGGTCGCGGTGTCTTTTAAGAATCTGCACAACCCTCTGTAAGGGCAGTTTGTCTTGGCTGTAACTTGGAATTGGCTGTATGGCCTCACTAAACAATTCTGCTTTTGCAAAATCCAAACTGGCCTGATTAAAAAACCACCTGGCATAACCAAAAGGGTTGCTTTTTAGCCATTGAAGGTGATCCGTTTCAGTTTTATAATTATCTTCGGTATTATCAGTTATTCTCAAAGCCAGCGTATTTGCCTCGGCTTGATCAGTGGCAGAAAATGCTTTTTCCAATAGAATACGATACCCACTGTCAACTATACTGGGTAAAATATCTAAGTGGTAGTTTGCATCTTCAGAATAATCTAATGTCCAGCACCTTCTTCCTTCAGGGTCCCTTAGCATTTTTACATACGTGCCGTGAGCTTTCAATTGATCGCCTACAGCTTTTTTCAGGTCATATTGCGTCCAGGATTCCTGTTTACCCACTAGTTGGCAAACCAAATCAACATCCAAATCATCATCTTCATGGATAGGCTGGATCATCGTTCCGAGCATAAAAGAACCCTGCGGTAAAATTTCAGGGCTATATTTGCCTATGGGTGAGTCATGTTTTGCCAGATGTAGCCCAACGGCATCGTAGCTTTTTGCTACGGCATTGTGCTGGGTTTCGCTGATATCGAGGTTTTTACCCAGTTCCTCTAAGATTTCGTTAAACTGTATTTTTTGTTCGTTTGTAAGCATATATTGTGGTTTATAATTGAAAGATATTATCTATCAAAAAAGTCACCAAAAACTCTTACAACGTCAGTTTGTCATGCCAAGATCAATTAATAGTTAACATTGGCATCTTATCTGATTTATAGGCAGTTAAATAAACCAAAAAGGGCGAGTGTATTTTCATTACGAAAGGTTGTCAAATTCTTAAATAATATTTAGATGGCGTATTAAAATAGCTTGAAGCTATTTTTCATGAAAATATTAAATCTTAATGCCCGGCAGGGCCGCGCGGAATTTTAGGCCTTTGGTGCCCCAATAAACTGTGGGAATCGACATGGAATTAATAGCCCCCGTATCAGGGGGCTATTTGGTTAAGGGAGGATAAACAAGGCGATTGCCTGTTTAAGTTTAGCGGGGCAATCCGATTGCTTGCTGTACAGGTCAAAGCAATTATTGGTGTAGATGGCTAAATAGCCGTCAAACAATTGCTCTGAAAATAATTTGCTGTTTGTTAGCAATTTACCGTTATAGAATTTAGTTTTTTTAACGACCTCCCCGGCAAGCTGTAACCAAAAATCAAAATTGAACGGCTGGCTACCCCATTTTTTGGAAAGTTCGTCTTTTTGTTCAATGGTGTTTTGTGCATGAGCCTTTGCAAATGCAATAAAGCCTTTAACCTCGTTGGGAAAAAGTTGATGAATTGCCCTTGCTTTTTCGACATTATTATATTGACCGATAGATTTCATAATGATTGATATTAAGAGTTAAATACAGGGGGATAAATACCCCTGCGGGATTAATTGAATAATAAAGCGCTTGAGCCGTGTTGTGTAAATTCGTGGCATAAGTCAAAAGCCGACTGGCTTCTTTGAAGTCCTGTACCATACATAATGGACTTAAATTTGGCCTCGTCTGTCTTGAAATTGCGAACATTCTGAAAGTAGCCCGTCACGGCATTGAAAGCCCCAAATACCGTTCCTTTGGTCGTATCTTCCTGTTGGGTCGGGCTGATCATCGCATACTGAAATACGTTATCTACCATGTTGTTAAAATGGCTTGATAATTCATCATCTGCACCCTTTTGCACATTCGTTAATACTTCCTTACTTGGTGCCATCGCCAATTGAATCAGCTTTTTAACCTCCCGGTCAGTTATACGAACCCTTGACCAGCGGTTATAAATCGCTTCCAGTTCATCGGCTAAACTATTGGCGATACCCATCATTTTATGGGCTTCTTTGAGCTTATCGGTTGCGCTGGCCGTGTGGCGTATCTTAATGCAGTTGGTATGGTTGCGCAAAGCGGCATTAAGCGTATTCGCGCAAACAATTCTTATCGGGGTAAAGGCGATTTGTATACTGCCCAAACCGTCATGCGAAGTGGTCAGAAACAAATATTTTTCCACGCAGTCATTACGGCCGACCCGGATATAATCGGGCAGTTTTGCCGTTATGAAAATTTTTGAGCCGTTCGACAAAGCCCCTGCCGTTTCGTATAAAATCCCGTCCTTACCGCCAACAATGGCATCGAAAAAAGTAAAGGCGTCAACATTTTGTACAATTTCGTAATCGTTACCCACTACGCCCAAAACCTGTTGTGTGTCTGTCCGAACGGTTGCAAAATGATTGGGAACGTGTGGTTCGTCAGTTGTTAAGTTTTTGATGTCGTAGGCATACAAAGGCCATTTTTCTACGGTGTAATCCAGCCCCGCAAATTTGATCGCCTCCGCACTGGTGGGATAATCGCTGATGATTTGCCCCAAGCCATGCCATGCCTTTTCTTTAACCGAAAAAAAACTATGTTTCCCGGTCTGTTCATTGAAATTAATATCGTGTGCCATGATTTTAAGATTTTAGTTTATAGTCCATAAATTTCAGTTCGTGTATTTTCACCTTTTTGGTGTTGCTGATCGTACAGGTGGCCTTTTGCTGTATTTCTGTAATGGCCTCGTGTACATTTTTGTGCCTTGTTTGTATGGTCGCTTTGACCAGTAAGAAAATGGTATCGTACATAATTTATAAGTTGTAATTGTTTGTAAACTGTGCCAGTTCCATTTGAAACCCTTTTGGGTTCTCTATGGCTAATTGTTCGGCGTAGCCCTCCCAAAAAAGCTGATTGGTTATCTCGATGAATATTTCTAACATTGCTGTAAGTTTTAAGATTAGAAAATGTCTTAAATAACGCCCCCTGTTAGTGTTTTGGGAACAGGGGGCGTTTCCATTTAATTATTGCGGGATAACAATACCCGCTTCAATCTCAGCCAGTTTCTCCACGCACATATTGTTAACCAACTGTGCCACTGTCCAAATGATAGTCGGGTTTTTGGTTTCAAACTTCCTGCGGTTGTCGTCCTCAATTGTCAGCGTGCAACCATTGTAATAATTGGTGTCGGTCGTGTCTGCTTCATCCCGCAGTTCCACTTCAAAATCATCCAAATTCTTAATGGTGTCCTGTAATTTGGTACGCTGTTTAGCCTTGCGGTGCATTTCTTCAATGAACTTTAAAGTGCCCTCTAAATTCAGCACCACTTTTTTAGGCTCTGCCTTAATTTCGGCTTTCGGTGCTTCCGTTTTCGGCTGTTCAGGCTGTTGCGAGGCTTGCGCCTGTGGTTTTTCAGCCTCATTTTTGGGTTCATCTTTTACCTCCCCGGCCTTTGATACCACATTTACCGGATTACCTGCAACGAATTGAATTTTTTTGTCTGCGCTCACAGTGTTTGCTACTTTAGCCTGTCCGTTGTCTTTAACTTTAGTTTCCATTTTTTTAATAAATTAAATTTTTCGCCCTGCGTACTACCTTTCGGCAGGAGCCATTTCTGGCTTTTTGTTAAGCAACCTCACCTGATTAGCAGGGTGAACAGACAAGGCTTTGCGAAAAAAAATACTACCCGGAGCGCAGCGGAGGTGTGGAGATTTTTTTTCAGCAAACCCGCAGGGCTTGGCCTTGGCTGGGCGCACTGCGATTCAGAAATTTGCTACACAAACAGCCTAATACCCATTTTATCAAGCTTGAAAAATCGTATGAAGTGTCAAGGAAAAAGTCCGTGTGGTTTGGGCGATGCGCAGGCGAAGCCCAAAACGCATGGGCTTTTAAAATGCAGTGAAGCTGCTGAATGAGGTACGAAAGAAGCTGCTGGAACTGCTGTCCTGATCAGCCTTGCAACGCTTTCATCCAAACCACGCCAGCTTCCTGTTTGGCCAGCCGCTGTGCCAGCTCCATCGCAGCAATAATGGACAAAGCTTTCGCTATGCCCATGCCAGCAAAACGCGTTAACGCGCCCACCGGCAGTTCAGCCAGGCGCTTCATATCCATCTCTGCACTATCCAAAATTTGCTGTGCCAGGTCAACCGCCGTAACACCCGGCGTACCTGAACCGATGAGTATAGCCAGTAACTCGGCGTCCGACAAAGCAGCGCGGCCCTGCGCCAGTAATTTTTCCCGCGGCCGGTCTTCCGGCTTCCAGCTTTTAATGCCCGAAGCCCGTTCAGGCTGCCCGGCAGGCTTCTCCCGCAACCCCACCTCGTGCGCCGCATTAGAAAATAAAGAGGACAAGGCCTCGATGAGGAACTCAAAATGATCTTCAAAGACCATAATGCAGGCCCGCTTATAGCTATTATCCGGCTGTTTCTCCGAACAAACCAGGTTGATGAACTTTTTATGATTTGCCGCCTCGCGGAAATCAAAAAAGTAATTGCGTTGCCTGGTATAGAATTTTTCAGTAGCGATGATGTTATCTTTCATATCCTGTCAATTGGTTCGCCAAAACTCCAAACCTCTAACCGATTACCCGGTACGACAAACAAATTACCCAATCTTCCCGTTTATCTACCAATCATACAACACGTTACAAATTCATGGAAATAATAGAAAAATCGGTTAAGGGCCAGGGAAAGCATTGTGAGAACTGCGGCAAAGCGTTCCTGTCCGGCCGCACAGACCGGCGTTTCTGTAATGACGGGTGTCGGAATAACTTTAACAGGAACAAGCGTGCACAGGAACAGATCAGGCAACATGAGAACCTGCCGGAGATCTTCCGGATCATTAAAAAGAACTATGAAAGTTTAAAGGAGAATTGCCCGAAGGCACTGGATCACGATGAAAATGTATTCCTAAACGCCAAAGAATTTCTAAAGACCAGTTTTAATCCCAAATTCTTTACCAGCGTACATACCAATCCAAACGGTGAAATTTGGTATTGCTGTTTTGAACTTGGCTTTCGAATTGGTGAGGAATATGCTTTTATACGACATTTCCCCGAGCAGGCTATCGTCTAACGTAATTCTGAATGTCGGTTATTCAAAATTCAAAAGCCTTTTTATGTCGCTGATAAATATCAGCAAGTGCTTTTCTCATCATGTAGTCTAATCCCTCGTCATCGATTATACCCATGTTTTTACCCATAATTAAGGCCGGATGGTCAAGGACTTCTTCTTTAAATGAAGGATCATTTCTCATCCGGTCAATCATATGCTCCATTAACTGTTCAAAAGTAGTTTTAGAATCCTTGTAAAAAAATCGCCCTCCCTCCGCATCAGATGCGAGATAGGAACGGATCAGATTTCCATCGGCAATCAGCCTTTCGAAAACATCTCCAAAACTATCCATTACTTCCTGTACCGTTACTGATTGGCTGGCCGAAATATAGCCTGAATACGGTGATTTTAATTCCGGGTCAACAGCTTCAAATAAATATCGGCCATAACAAGTCGCCATAGTCAGGTAAAGTTGATTTTGGGTAGCTATATTTATAGGACGAAATTTGGTTACCAATTCCAGCCAGCTTATTAATTCTCCGTCGGCGGTAATCAACCCGTCAAAATGAGAACTCCCATGCATTTCAAAATGTATGACCAGTCCATTTTGGTGATTATTTATGTCATTTAGTATATTATCTAGGACCGCTAATATTTCAGCTTTGCTGTCAGCACTAAAATATGCTTGTGATTTTATGAAAGACAAATCCCCTAACTGTTCAATTCTTCGGTTTACTACATCGTCGTAAAGTTCTGCACCTGTTTGCTTTTCGTCAGGCTCCAGGCTTTGAATGATAATGATATGCTGAATATCTCCGACCATCTTTATATTGAGTCAAGTATTGTTTGTTAATAGCAAAAATCACACAGCTTTATAGGTAATTACGTTTTCGCGGAACAGATAAGCGTGGGAAGAACCTAAATCGACCATTTTGTTAAGTAAAAACAGGTAGTCATCTATCCAAAGTTTATTCGCCTTGATTTTATTAATGTGATTATAAAAAAGACGTTTGATCAAACGTTCCCCATCTTTTGACACGAGTGCTATTGCCTCATCCGGCTGATTTTTTATTAAATCGGCTAACCAGGTCAGTCCAATTGGCAATAATTCTTTTTCGCCGATAGTAGACAGGCACTTCACAATTGATTTCGCACGGCCTGTTCCAATTGATTTTACCATATTATAATAAGAGTCCTTTCGATCATCTAATTGCTTCCACTCGGTCGCATCCTCCTTCCAGCCCACATCTAACAATAATAAATTAGCAAATACTGACCCTCCAACTGGTTTAACGCGTGAAAAAAGGTGCCCCCATATCAGCCAAAACTGATCAATGAGTTTCTTGTTACCAGCATGATCTTCATTATAATAAGTCGCTTTGTCCAAAGTCCAAAGAAATTGCTCGGGAATCCGTTTGCAAAAATCTAATAGTCCGCTATCACGGTTAAACAAAATCCTGTAGTCACTGGCAAGGATGGGGTCAACTACCAAATCAATGACGCGGCAAGCAAGTTTTTCATCGGCGGTCAATAATAATTCAGCTAAATAGTTTACGATTCTCGTTACTGGCTTATGTAAAATCCGTCTGCTTTCGGGATGGTGGTTATACCCGTAATTCACTTTGAGATGAAGATCTACCGTTAACAGTTCCATAAACCTAATGACAAAATTTGAAAAATCCAGGTCATGAAGTTGGTTAATTGGCGTAAGCAATAGCGCTTCATTCAATAAGTTAGCATCATAGTCTGTAAAATTTAACCTATCAAATGCTAACTTAAAAGCAGTCTTACCCGCTATTTCCTTTATAAATTCAACCTCTTTTTGTTTAATCTTATTGATTGTTTCCTGATCAAGGTACGGTAACCTGGGATTAACCTTTTTGAAACGGGCTAAATCAATCAAGCCCGCCCAAATACTTTTAGCGATGTCGGGAAAATGCTCATAAAAAGTAGTCCGGAAATAAGGGGTGAAACGATCCATTTCATAATCTGCCAAATGCGCGCTTCCAATGCAGATCATAAAAGCAATGATTTCCGGCAGCTCCTCCTGATCAGCATATGGGATGACCAAATGGATAGACTGGAGTACTACATGTTTTTCATGAAGATTATAATACCTTTCGGGGCTGTGGGCTTGGTGCCTGGCTTCGTTCAAGATAAAAACAGCAGCTTCCCATATGACATCAATGCACCAGTTTCGCTGTTCGTCACTTAATTGCGCCGAAAGATCAGCTAATCCAATATTGGCCAAAGTGACAGGCCGATCCGATAGATAGTCCAGATTATTTTTATAATAACTATAACATTCGTCCCATTGAGCGAGTGAAAGAGGCGCTGATTCTTTTTTATGTGCTTTTTGAATTAATTGGGAATACCTTGCAGACGTGCTTTGCCGGGCGATCATTTCTTTACCTGAATCCATAAATTCCTGCACGTCATCGTTATATTCCGGTTGGATCACAACGGTGCCGGGTGAATCTTCCTTAAGACTGGCTTTCCAACATCTCCGGTCGATCTCAATGAGCGTTTTTTGCCAAACGACATCCTCTTTATCGGCAACAGATTTTAAATGATCAAAAACTTTAAATATTTGCTCATTGATCGTTGCAATCCTAAATTGGTAATCTACGACAAACCCATGTAAACCGTTAAAATAAGCGCTCCGGTGTAAAAGCTTATTAAAAGCAAGACGTTCTTCCTCCGTGCCGTCCCATTCCAGATCGAGCATAGATGTAGTTATTCCCTCCTGAAGATACCTGTTGCTATCCCAATCATAAAATTCCTGAACACCCAACAAAGGTAACATCGCTTCTCCGACCTCTTCCGGGTAAGCCATGGCAACACTGGTTAGCACACTTGTTGCGGCTACGTTATTGCTATTCCTTAAAGTCAAATCAAACATTTCTCCTAACCGCTTTCTGCTTAAATCGGTTTTAAACGCCGCGACCTCTAAAAGAAATTTCTCCAGGCTAACCAGTAAACATTGCAATAAGTCATGGGTTACAGTGATCCCGCGATAGGCAGCCCACAGTTCCCATGCAGCACGCTGCTCGACTATAGTACCGTCCGTAAGCGTAAGCTTAACCTTAGTAAATTCATGTTTATATTCGCCATCTGTCCTTTCATAGGTGATTACCGCATAATTGATCAGATCAGTAATAAATTTTATCCCTTTAAAATGATGGTGCCAAAGAATGTTATAGGCGGGAGTTTTGTAGATACTCACCGGCATAAATTGATATTTATCGATCAGCCCCCAGCATTCATCGCTATTTAAACGATGACCCGCAAAAAGCCGTGAGTATTCATCTGAAGCTTCAACCGATATAGGTTTGGTTTTCCAGGCAGAAAACGCTGTTTGAATAATTAGATCCGGCATTTCTTTTGGTAACCGGTAATTGTTAACCCCGGCTATACATTTATTGATCACCGCTTCATAGAATGATTTTACTTCCCATTTTTCATCATCCTCATTGTAGCTTAAAGCCCTGTTAACCAGTTCACTAACTTCTTTTCTGGCATGGTGGGACAAATTAAAGAATATCGCGATCATTTCATCCCGCTTTGGCTCCATATCATGTCCGCTCCAAAATTGGTCGCCCTCCTCCATTTGGGCGATAAATTGCAGCAAAATGGACTTTACGCTTCCGCATTCCTGTTCAGCAATCTCCGGTTGAAAGATCAGGTGAAGGTGCCAGTCGGTAAGCAGATTAATGATAGAAAACCTGATTTCAAGAAGCAGCGGGATATTTTTTTCGATAAAATTTAAAAGTGCACGCCAACCTGAGCCAATCGGCAATAGTGTTGTATTACTAGCCAATCCTTCTTTGCTCTCCTTACACGCTGTTCGCACTAAATGAATACTGCGATTGACCAAAGCGACTGCTTGGGTTAAATCCTGATAAAAATAACCAAAGAAATTATCACAGTTGTCTGATTTAAAAACTGCGATCAATATTTCATCTGCCCAATAATTTTCTATACTGTGATCGGCCAGTGATACCCTGACAAATTCATTCACCTTGGCGCTGTCATCGATCAGGTGATCTTCGATCCATAACCTGAATGCCCGGCGAATAGCGGGTTCATTGCCCAACTGCGCAAACAAGGCCGAAGGGGTTGGGTATTCTTCATACAACGAGTCAATATGATTAACTAATGCCCAGTCCTCCAATATATCATGAGCAGGAGCATACTTGCGATTTCCATTTTCCTGAATGATAATTTCATCATTCTCTAAAAACACAATAGCCTCTTCGTCTATACCATCAACCCTGGAAAATAACTTCATTTCCTTTGCCCTGGTTAGCGCTATTTTCATAAAGGCGTCTTCTCGTTTAGCGGGCAATCCTTTAGCCCGGTTAGTTACGTCCTTGACTAACTGGTTCCAAAGCATATTTTTAAACCCGGTTATCGTAAGATCTGGTAAATTTTCCTGCTCTTTCGCCAAAGATTTTACAGCAAAATCCAAATACTTAGGCGTTTGGATCAGCATTTTGATTTTGGAATTATTTAACAACCCTTTTAGTTGTGGAAATTTTACAGCGACAGCTAAGACCTCAGCCTCACCAAGTAAAGGGATTTCCAATAATTGTAATGGCTGCTCCTTTAAATTGTATTTCAACAGTAATAAATCTACCGCATACCTGCGGGCTGTACAGACAATTTTCACTTCGGGAAATTGCCGCAATAAAATTAATAACTGCTTAAAAGCATTATTAGGATCGATATCTTCTAATAATTTCTCCAAACTATCGATCAGGATGATCTTCTCCGGGATTAGGGCTAACCAGCTGAACAAATCGACCAAGGGTTCGCTTATCCCCTGGTTTGTTAAAACATTCGCCAGGTGCGGCTCATTGAACTGATCCGCTTTAAATGCAAAGATTGCAGCATCCGGAAATAACCCTGTTAAAACATCCTTCGTCAGCGCGGATTTACCTACGCCGGGTTTGCCGGTAATGATAGTTAAGGGCACCTCGTTAATCGCGGCAGCTAAATAATTGGCCAAATCGGTTCGGTTCAGATGTAAGTCATTGCCATCCGATCCAATCGTGTTTTTTAACGGGTTCAGTAAAACTAAGCTGTCTTTATTTAGCTTTTCAAGTGCTTTATTTAGCGGATTAAATTTATTGTGACTGAAATTTTGATAAAACTCCTCTTTGCGTACACTTTCGGAAGTCACATTACCGCCGTTCGGGTTTAAATGACTTATAAATACCAATAGGCTATTCCAGATATCCCGCTCTGAAGCAGTAGCATCAGGAGCCTTACTCAACTTGATCAAATTGAGCAGATAGGTCTCGTCAACACTGCCCTCATTCAAAAGATCATATCCTAAAACATCCAGGCATTTTAGAAATCGCCAAATTTCCGCTGTACTGGTAGTTTGACCATTGTTGACCTCTGTAATTATATTCTGAAATAGCAGGAGCCTGTCTTTTTTTTCTTTGATGCGGTTAACTTCATTCAGGAAGTCCGTGGCACAGGTATGGTTTTTGGCGTAGTTTAATATTCCCTTGATATGATTTTTTTCAAGATTGTTTAAGCGGCTTTTTACAATAACCAAACGATCCAGTTCCTTATTGAATTGCGTATTATTAAAGTCATTCCAAAAAGCGGTGATTACCTCCTTAAATATCGTGTCTTTATCCGAAAATGTCAGGTTGTGTTTAATTTGAACGAGTAAGCGATGTGTTCCTAAATCTGATTTTGCCGTCACTTCAAGATCGTCGGTATCCCAACCTTTCCTGGTGGTTTGGAGCGCAATTCCAATCACTTCGTTTGTCGGTAAACAAGGTGCATTTCCCTTGACAACTAATGTCGCTAAAAAAGCCGCCTGCACATACTGCTCAAAATTTGTCCCGCCACCGCCTTTTTGAAAAACTGTACCTTTATCCGCCATATTTAAGGTTTAAGTTGAAGAGCTAATTAAATTTATCTTGCAATTTACTATTTATTGAATTAAGCATAATATATGACTGCTTTTAAAAAAAATGAGCTTTCTATGTTTCGGGAAGAACAACTTGTTTTAAAGGTATTTTTATGTTAATAAATATGATTAAAATATTATTTTTATTGATTAATTCCTTATCCAAATTATGACGTCCAAAATAGTCGAACAATTAATTGCACTCCTTAACTGCCTATTTAATACCATGAATACACCGATTGACGAAATAACTTTTAAGGCAAACGGTTCAGCGACAATTTATTTTCATAACAGTAAACTTCAATGAGCGACTTCACTGTTATAAATTGGCTGCGCCTTAGAGAATTGTTTAAATCTAAAGAATGGGATAAAAACGACAACGAAAGTGAGATTTTTAAACGCTATAGCTATCTTCTGAACAATTTAACTGAAGTCGAACAGGACTTGATACTAGATCTTTCGGAAAGATACCTTTGGGTAAATTATTCGAAATATCTGGGTTTGTTAGAAGAACTATTTAGGCTGCTAAGTGCCGTTGAAAATTTAGCTAGTTGTAAAAGAGTATATTTTTTTCCTGTAATTAAGCCTGAAGACGAAGACGAAACCAAAAGTGGGAATGTCTTATTATACATGGTTAAAACAGTAAAGTCTTTTCTGCCTTCGCCATTAGATAAGATAGAATTTAAAATTATTGAACAATTCGATAAAATTACCGATTCCGCATTCCGACTTGAGGAAAACGAATTGCTTGTATTGATTGATGATTTTATCGGTTCGGGAACTACGATAAGTAGCACATTTTTCGAAATCGATAAAAATGAATCTATTCCGGCTGCACAAATTAAAGTCATGGCTATCACGATAATGCGTGAAGCTGTAAACTTGTTGGACGAAAAGAATATTGCCCATTACCAGAAGTATATTGAGACAAAAGGCATTTCAGATTATTATGGAGATGAGGTAGAGAAAAAGATGGCAATCATTAAAAAGATTGAAACTATGACAAAAGCCGGTGGTAAGTTTAAGCTTGGCTATAAGAAGTCAGAAGCACTGGTTACAATGGCCCGTACACCTAACAATACTTTTTCAATATTTTGGTCTAATCATATCAAAAATGATAAAGAATATACTGCACCTTTTCTTCGATAATTTATGACAGAAAAATATTTACATATTCTGCTTTCAAACGTAGAAACCAATGGAACTATAAATAGTCTAATAGATAGCGGCCTGGGTTTTAAGGAAATCGCCGATCTCACCGAAGAAGCTTTAAAGGAGAACTTTATTATCTACTCGAACGGAGCCGTATCATTATCTGAAATAGGGCGCCAAGCGCTTAACGGGTTACGCAAAAAAATGAAAAGTACCGACAAAGACAGGTGGATCAGTAAAGAGGAAAAATCAAAGATTACGAAAATTACAACAGATTTCATATTTTTACCGGATCAAGATGATATACCATAATTTGGAAAAGACATTACTGGTGAATCCAGTACGGGGCGGTGAGTCACTGTCCTGTAATGCGAACCCTTTTTCAAGCTTATCTGTTAAAGTTCGCTCCGCTGAGCTACGCAAACTTTAACAGATTTCAATATTACCTGGAAGCACATCAGTGCTTCCAGGCAAATACTGCCAATTATGGATTTTCAACATTACCAAAAGAAATTTACCGAAAAAGCACTTCAAGCAGGATATTCAGCTGATAAAATATCCAAATGCCTTGCTTACGCTGAAAAACTATTTGACAATGGAGTTCCAGTCATCTATAATATGGAACATCTGTCTGGTTTGGTAGGTTATAACACCACCTATATCTCAAGAGCGATAGATCATACTAAATATTTCTACAAGACCTTTGAGGTACCGAAGCGGAATGGCAATAAAAGGAAAATTTCAGAACCCTTGCCAAGTCTTAAAGAAATACAATACTGGATTTTGCATGAAATATTATACAAGGTAGAGCCGAGTGTTTATGCCAAAGCCTATGTTCCGCTTTCATCTTTAAAACAGAATTTAATATTTCACAGAAATCAATCCATGGTATTGACGCTTGATATCAAGGATTTTTTCACATCGATTGACCGCGTGAAAATAGGTAACGTATTTAAAACCCTGGGGTATTCGCTGGTTATGGCCAATCTTTTATCTAAGCTGTGTTCTCTAGAGGACTCATTACCGCAAGGCGCCCCAACCAGTCCTTACTTGTCAAATTTAATATTAAAGGAATTTGATGATGAAATCGCATCATTTTGCTTACCTCAAAAAATCAGGTATACAAGATATGCTGATGACTTAGCTTTTTCTGGCACGTTCAATAAGACCGAAATTATTGGCCAAGTTGAACAACTACTCAAGAAAACGGGATTAGTATTAAATGGAGAGAAAACCAAATTAATGTCTAAAGGTGATCGACAGATTGTTACCGGAATTGTTGTAAATGAAAAATTGCAGGCAAGAAAAGAACTACGTTTGGATATCAGAAAACAAATGTATTTTATTAAAAAATTCGGTATGGCTTCACATATAGAAAAAATTAAAAATGAAAAAGCAAATTATTTCCACCATCTATTGGGTCAAATAAACTTTATAATATATCTGAATCAGGATGACAAAGAATTTATTGAATACCGGCAGTATTTAAATGATTTAAATAAGCAAAAAGCATAAGGCGATAGCTTTTTTGCTATACTTCTGGTAAAAAGGGAAGTTTAGGAACAGCAATTAAATTCCTATTGATTTTATTCTTTATGGACTGTATTATTTGTAATAAGCCGGTTATTAAAAATTCTCTGGAACATATTGTACCGGAAGGATTGGGGAATAAATCTTATACCTTAGACCTCGGCGCCATATGTGGTGTCTGCAACAACTCGTTTTCCGCTTTTGAAGCAAAAGCCTTGTCAACCGGAATATTGGCAATGTCCAGGCCGATGGCTGGCATTCAAACAAAAAAAGGAAAACCGGCAAAAGGAGAATCTCATGGTTTAAGATTCGAGGGAAACAAGGATTACACAGAAAACCAGATAACAGTTTTTGGCTTAACCGAAGACAATGTGCTTGAAATTAAAGAGGACGGCTCCTATGTAGTAAACGTTCCTGATTTTGATAAGAATGAGGTATCTGTGTCTAAGCTTTTGCTTAAAATAAGCATAGAAGCCCTCTATCAATCGCAACGGGCGTTGTATCGAAAAACCGATTTGGAAGAAGTCCGCAAATATTTGGACAAAAAAAATAATGTTGACTGGCCATTTGTCACGACCAAATTAAAACCTTCAGATTTTAAGTCCGTACCCCGTTTTCAAGACAAACTATATCTAAAGAAGATAAACTGCGAAATCCTTTATAAAATAATCAGTCCCCAGATTTTTTTGATCAATTTCAGGTATAAATTCTTGTCTTATTTGATCAATATCACAAGCCGCGATATGAGTTGGATCGAACCTTATCGGGAATTGGATAACACTTTGGGGATACAACTGCTTAAAAGTACCAAACGGATGCCTACAATTGATTGATGCAAGAGATGCTTCTACTTTGACGCGACCCCATTTGCACACTAGGCTAAATTTATTCAAATACCTTATCGATCTCATTAGTTAAATCATAGATGATCTTTTCCTGTTCGTGTACGGATAAGGCGTTCATGGGCCGCTCCGGTTTATTGATGGCTTGATAATCTTTAAGGGTACTCTTTGTAAAGCGACATAAACCGACGATTACCGGGAGTATGCGCGCGCCACTTTCTTCGGCCTTTTTTAATAAAGGCGGAACTTCCTGCTCGCGTATAAACTTCGAGGCAAGGAAACTATTTGATACTAATAAAATAGCAACATCTGCTTTAGCAATGGCTGATTCAATTTCCTTTTTCCAGAGGTCACCAGCATTTAAACGGGTATCATCCCATATCTCTAGTTCTAATCCCTCATAGGCCATTGTTTGTAATGCGGTATTGATTTTATTTAACCATTCCAAATCCGCGTGGCAGTAACTTATAAACAAATGTTTTTTTCCTGAAGTAATACGGCTCGGAGTCGTGATGTCCATCTTTTTTTTTGATTTATCTTTCAGTGCTAACAAATTAAACTGCGCCAGGCAATTTCCTTTTTTGGCTTGCAATAATTTATAGTTTGGATCCAAATCATGATTGCTTAAGGGACTGAAACAATAGATCGCCTTGAGGTCAACCATCTTGGAATGAAGTTCAGTTACCGGTAAATTACTCAGCGGATTATTGTTAAGCCAAAGCAGCTTCATTTTGGAAAATTGTAATAATTGTACCGGAAATATTGAAAAGGAGTTATTGGCAAGACTTAGTTCTTCCAGGTCGGCCAAACGAGTGATGTCATTGGGTAGTTCCACCAACTGGTTTCCGGAAAGGTTCAACACTTTAAGCTTGTCCAGTGCGCCGATCTGGTGTGGCATCTTTTTTAGCTTATTGTTTCTTAAGATTAAAACCTCCAGCTGCGGCAAATCGAAATTTCCGGCGTAAAGAGTACTGATTTGGTTATTGCCTAAATCCAAGTTCTGTAATCGCTTGAGCCGACTTAGTTCCGGCGGGAGTATCTTGATCTGGTTATGGCTGAGGTTGAGCTTACGCAAATTTTTACAGCGTAAAATGGCTTCCGGAACTTCGGTAAGTCCTTGGTTGGAAAGATCAAGTTTGGAAGCAAAAGGCGATATATCAGTCATCATAAATTAAGCGAAAACGAATATACAGGATTTACGTAACTTTGTGTCCCTTGCGGAGGACAGGGCGGAACGACCGGCGGACCCGTGTCTGACACACTTCGCTGGCCCGGACAAAATCAGCGAGGATGACTGGGCCCTTTTAACCCTGGTATTATAAAACGGGGCGGGATGCCCCGCGGAGGCGAAAGTTATTGCCTCACTGCCCGAAACAACTTGGAAAAGGGCTAGACCGGTTCCTGGCAGACTCAGCTCAGCTACGGCAACCTCACAAAAAATGTACGCCCGCTAACCCGAGTGATCTCAGTTAGCGGGTTTTTTTATCTGAAAATTTAGTAATTTAGGCTGCCCGCGGAGGACGGGCTTTAAGACTTGCGCTATTTGCGCTCTGGCTTATCAAACACAAAGGGGACTGGCGGGCCGAACAATTCCGATGCGTGACAAGGGAAGTTGCCTTCGGGTTAAAATTGGGCGGTTCCAAAAGCCAACTTTGCTTCGCTACGGCACCCTCACAATAAAGATCTTCCTCCAAGCCGGTGATGAGCCACTTGGAGGTTTTTTGATTAATGCAAGATCGTGTCGTATATTGCTTAACAACTTAGTAAGATTATGACTGATGAGGAATGTAGGAAACTCGGCATTATGACCGACCAGGAATTAAAAGAAATGGACTTGCGCTGGGAGCGCATGGAAGAAAGCGGCATCGCAGATACCCAGAAATATTTTGACCGGATGCATGACAAGGTATTCAGTTTGAATAATTTACTGATCGCTGCCTATTTTGCTTTAATCGCCATTAGAAAAGATGTGCCTAACTGGAGCCTGGTCATCCCAAGTTTAAATTCTGTTTTATTATTGTACGTCGACTACCGCATGCTGCTCCGTGCCAGAATCCAGGCTAACATTACAAAAGTCGATGGAGAAACCCGCGAAAAATATGGAAGTTTGCAAAATGCGACCAATTTATATTCGCTGCTTTCCATTTTTTCCACACTTGCTGTATTGTTAATCTTCGGCTATTTTTTGTTATCTACCTAAACATGCTACTTTAGATTAGCTAAAAAAGTTGTACAATCTTGATTAAAAACAGCTTACGCTGTTATTTACTCTCTTTATTCTTCAGTTCCGTTACCTCTGTGCGGCCTGTCTGTGCCAGTACCTTGATTTCCTGGTAGGCCTTACGCAGGCGTGTTCCAGCAGCTTTGTTACCTTTTTCATGGAATGCTACCGCGTCCGCTTCTGTTGCAGCTACTAATTCTTTTAATTTTTGAAATGTTGACATAATTTGAATTTGTTTAAAATTGAAGATATAAAAAATTGATTAATTACTAATTCGCTGAGCCTATATGCTCATTTCCTGGCCTTCTGCCATCTGCTTCTGCTTGCCTTTATCTTTAGTTAGCGAAGCATCCAGGCTATTTTCTTTTTGCAGGTCTTCCCGCTTTTCAGGCTTTCCATTTAAATGATAAAAGTTGATGTTACCGTAGCGAGGCACGGCCTCAATGCGCATCTGCACTTCTTTGCCATCAGTGCCGGTAACACTGACCACGGGACGGTTACCATCTTTGAGTTCGTTATAAATGGCTTCCTGCTTTTTCGGATCATCCGGCATATTGATCTTATATTCCGCTAACACTTGTTTCAGGTCAAAGCCATAGTTTTCGTTATACTGCTGGATTTTATAATTGCCATAATTGTCTTTGGGCTTATCAAAGGCGATCACATTCCATGCCTGGTACCCAGCGCCGGAACGGCTCACCAGGTCGTCGCGGAAAGCGGCACGGCCTTGCAGCATATTGGCAGCCTGTGTGACATTGAACCCCTTACCTTTGTCCACGTAAAAAGAATTGGTCAAAGTCTGGCCGTAATAAGTCTGCTGAAACTCTTTGGCTACATAATCCACTTTACCATCCTTCATGGTGGCCAGCGGTGTTTTAAATTGAAGGTCTTTTTCAGTTGGTTTTCCTAATGCCAGTTCACTTGCACCTTTCTGCGACTTAAAAAATTCAATGGCATCTACCGGACTCTGAAACGAACGCATCATGTTTTTGCCCTGCTCACCTGGAGAAATGACCATGTATTTTTGCTCGTTTTCCAGCGGCTTGGCTTTGGCACTGTAAGCCAGTTCGAACTTGTTAAAGAAATAGTAGTCGGACTGCCCGGACTGTTTGAAGTGCAGCGTAGCATCCATCTGGCCTTTATCCGATGGCAAAGTTGCTTTGAGCTGGAAAGCAAGCAGGTCTTTTTCCATGTTCTTTTCCATCTCGGCAATGAGTTGCTTGTCGAATTTAAGGCCTTTTCATTTATTTATGTGCCATCTGGGCGGTTCCAATTACCAAGTAAATGGCAAAAAAAACCTTTATTTAGAAATTTCTGTCACTCCATTATCGTCGGAAATTTAACCTCATTAGTTCCACCTCAAAATGTTTGCAATTTTCGACCATAAAGCACTTAAAAACAGTAAATTATATTCGTTTTTAAATTATTTTATTTAATTTTAAAGAGGCGGGGATGGATTTGTGAGTTGCTAAATTTTTACAAACCTTTAAATCTTATCACATGAAACCTCGCCTGATGCTACTTGGCGTTTTAGCTTGTTTATGGCTTCATTCTGAAGCGCAAACGACTAATGAAATTACTGTTGACGCCAATCTTCAAAAGACCTATTCCGCAACTACGTTCAAAGACAATAAGCTGGATCTTCCAAAGATCCCGGAGACGTTAACAATTGTTTTCCCGGACGACTTCTATAATTATCAAGTCACGTTTACCAACTCGGCAGCTAAGAAAGTGGTTTTAGCGTTTGTGGTTGATGCTTCCGATAAGACGACTACGAAAATTCCTACTCAAAATGCGAAAACCGAGCTGACATTTCTGAACGGAAAGCTATGGGCAATCGGTTCGAATAAACTTGGCACTGCTGTAGATATTCCCGTGGACAAGAACGGACATACCACGCTTTCCATTAGCAAGAAAACAAGTCCGGCAGCTACTGCAAATACCGCCAATACAATAAAGAGCGAAACCCTGTGCGATAAAATTGATAAGGATTTTAAGGATAAACAAAAGGCGCTGACTGTTGCCATCGATCCCCTCGACCTTATTTTTTCAAAGTGCATTCCCGGAACGACGGCGGCCGACAGAAAGATCCCGTTTAAATACAATATGCAATACCTGTTGGATCATGACAATCCAACAAATGCGTTATCCTCAAAATATGTACTTGTAATCGATGTCAGGGCAAATCCCGAGTTTGAACCATTTACGATATTAAAACTAAAAAAGAAGGATGCGAAGGGAGGCAAGACCCCCGCAGACGGGTATGAATATTACCGGGTGAAAAAGTTTCTCTCCCCATTAAGTAATTCTCAAATGACTCTATGGGTAATCGGTGATAAGGATAAAAGCTACGAGCTTCAAACCGACTCGCTAAACGCGTATCTGGATGATGAAAGTAAATTTGTTTCAGCAATGACCCCTGCCGCTACGGCAACGGATAAGGATAAGCCGGTAAAAAAGGACAGCTCAGGCAACGAAGCATTGGAAAAGAAAGAAACGGAAACGGAATTTATGCAGCACATCCAATTGTTAGAAGTTGGCCTGAATAGTTTTAATGCGCAGTTCAACAGCATCGACGGCAAGGAACAAAGCTATTACACCGCTTTGGCCTGCCTGAAAGGTGGTATCATTGAACGGCTTAAAGTTTCTCCGGAAAATGCGACGACGCTGGCAAACGGGCTAATGGTCCGGGCCCTCAGTGAGATTATGATCTCTAAAGAATATTACCAGGATTTTTGCAGGCATATTGAATCTGTTAAGGAACTGTATGAGGTCGCCATTAACAAAAAAACCTCTTTTATAGTTTACCGCTCACACCTGCCAGTACCGGATGTAGATCGCTTCAATGTAAACATTAAATTAAAGGATGATAAAAAGAATCTTTTCAGCCAGGGGTTTAATGTGAGTGGGGGGCTAAAACTCGATTTCAGCACGGGTATTTTTATAACCGGCCTGAGCGCCGCTTCGTTCACCACCGGCTCTCAAACGTTCCGGTATAAAGATGGGACAGACAAAGTTGACCCTCAAACCGGGAACATCACGACCACATATAATGGATCGCTTATCGAGGATACTCGTAAAGTCGTTGTAAAAAACAAAAATTACGCCATAGGAAGTGGGGTTCTCGCGCATGCGTATTGGCGGAGCGGAACATTTGCCAATGTTGGCCTAACGGGTGGGGTATTTCTCAATAATTCCCAGATCCAGGCACTGTTTGGCGGCAGTTTAATGCTGGGTAACCTGAGCAGGAGATTTTCCTTGAGTGGTGGTATTGCTATGGGTAATGAAACTGTACTTTCGGCTGAAAATCAGAAATACTTTTGGAATGGGAAAGACAAAATTTATAATTCCAAATACGATCTGCCTTCGGATTATACCGAAACAACAAGTCCTGCTACGGTCAATCATTTTAAATGGAATAGTTGGTTTGTTGCATTGACCTACAATTTTGCGTCTACCGCGAAAACAGCTAAATAGAAAATTTCGGGCTGCTTTTGGAATTACTTTCAAAACCGAATGCTGCTTTTCCGCCGTTTACGTTGGTGTATTCCGGCAGCCGGAGAATTGTTAAATAATTGCGGGTACGGGTAGCAGTGAGCATTGCTATCGAATGATCATTTTTTTGTAAACCTTTAAACCAATAATATGAAAAAATTTCTAACCTTAAGTTGTTTTCTAATTTTCCTCAGAGTATTCCAGGCGCAGGCCCAGCAGCAGAACGCATTTCCATTAAAGTCATCCTTGTGGCATCAAACTCAAATCTCGGTGTGTTGGGATAACCCCACGGATGAGAACAAACACTACCGCGATCTGGTGCAGGCAGCGGTTACAGCAACGTGGCAAACTAATTCTGCGTTACAATTTACAGACTGGTGCCCAGCTTCTCAGAAAGATGGAAATCTCCACATCTATATTAATGACGAGGGACCACATACGGTTGCACTTGGTAAAAATCTCGACCACGTCGCCAAAGGGATGATCCTGAATTTCAGCTTCATTAAATGGAGCCAGACCTGTCAAACAGATAAGGATTTTTGTATCCAGGCCATCGCTGTGCATGAGTTTGGCCACGCCATTGGTTTTGCCCATGAACAAAACAGAAGTGACTGTCATTTTCCAAATTGCCTGGGCCAGGAACAAGGAGGAAACGGAGACTGGACATTAACGGCTTGTGATCTGAGATCAGTCATGAACTATTGCAACCCGCAATGGAATAATAGCGGGATATTAAGTGATCTGGATATCCAGGCAGTTCAATATTTATACGGTCCACCGCCCGTACACAACAATGTCCTTAGTTTTGTAAAAGAAGGAATTTCGACGGTTCAAAATGCGGAATATGTTGACACCCGAAGACATCAAAAACGGTATAATTTCAAAATCTATATTGCTGGTGAAAGAGAGAACCTCGATAAAATACAGTCAGTATCCTACAATCTTGACGATGCTGACGGCACATTTAAAAATCCTGATATGATCGGCGTTGACCGGTATAGTAATTTTGGGATCGGTCTGTTAAAAGTTTGGGGTGATTTTGACATCAAAGTCAAAATCCATTATAAGGATGGCACTACAAAAGACCTGGTCCATCATTTAAAGATTGAAGATGACAATGTAAACCCTAAATCGAAAGGGTAGGAACTTGTAACATCAAAAAGCTAATAACACCGGAAACTGTTTCAGCCAAGCTGCAGTTTCCGGTAATTTGTGCTCAATTTTAAGGTAGGTCTTTCTTTTTAGCCTTTTCAAAATAAAAGGGGCTCCTTTTTATTTTAAAAACCCCTGAGATGCCGTAAATCACTTCTTCCCAGGGCCATCCATCATGATCAAAAGCACAGTAAATAGTGGGATAGCCATAATAGCCGTCTTGTTCAAGATCAATGGTCGCTATATTTTCGAAAGATAGCCGGTAAAATAAATCGAATGGGAAAACTCTGTAGTCCGGATTTTTCTCCCTGGGATCGTCAGTCTTAAGGACATCCCAAAACCCTTGTTTATCTACTATAACACTTCCATTGCCGGGATATATAAATTCAATTCCATAATCATAAAAATCCCAAATCTCTATTTTTATCCATTTGGGATGCGCGGGATCTCCCCCTGGAAACGTCCTGTCGCCGCTTTCGCGCACAATCACTTGTTCAAATCTGAACCTTATCCATGGTTCATAAGAAGCATGTTCATATTGATCCGGCGTAATCTTTCGCAAGAAATCCTTGACCATTTTGTTTTTTAAGGCAATCACTTTTTTTTGCGCTGTGCCTGCATTGCTGTTCCTACGAAGCACACCCGTGTTATTTTCCTGTAGCACGATAGTCTTTAACAAGACCAGATTTGCCAAAGTGAGATATTTAACCCGGCCTAACAGGTCAGAAAAATCCAATATGTTTTTAGTGTTGTCAAAGGAAATTTTGGAGGCTTGATCAAACTTCGGGTAGGTCTTTTGTTTTTTACCAAGAATAAAGACAAATAATTGATCATACTCATCGTGGAGGTTATGCGTGATGAATTTATTGATCGTTTCCTGTATTTTTTGCTTTGTCTTTGTAGAACTGATCTGAAATGCAATACTATTCTCCTTATCTGCCAAATCTATCGCAGGGTGATTGCTTTTATCTGAGTTAATATTTTTGAGCTGATAACCATAAATGCAATTAAGCACTTCGCAAATGGTATGTTCGGAAAAAATGTTTCCATCGTACAGGTTTAATGAAGTGTTATTTGCAATTTTCACCTCCCATACGGCGAATTCATGTGTTATTGTCTTTACATCCAACTCTCTTTGACTCATAATTTTCTAATTATTCCTGCAATATATGTAAACGCCTAACGGAATAAAATTAGTAGTGACATCCACTGCTCTGACAACGAGGTTCAGCTATTTTAATTTGCTATTTCAGGGGTGACCCTTTAAAAGTCCCCCCTTACCGATACTTAAAAACTTCATTATTGTTCCTTAGTAAGATTTAGATGAGGAACAAATTACTTGAAAAACGTAATATCACAACGGAGAAAGCGATTGAAGTTTTGGCCAGAAATGGCATTATTGTCACCCCAAAAAAAGCTGAAGAAATCTTGGATTTGATGTATTTTTTGGCGAAATTGATAGTAAATCAGAACTTGAAAAAATGAAAATAGCTGACTTATATATTAGGGTTAGCACGGATGAACAAGCCGACAAAGGCTATTCCCAGCGCGACCAGGCAGAAAGATTGCAAAAGTATTGTAACGACACTAATATTACCGTTCGTAAAATTATTTATGAAGATCATTCGGCGAAAACCTTTATCCGGCCCGAATGGGATAAACTTTTGAAATATTTGTGACAACACCGCAACAAATCTAATCTGATATTATTTACGAAATGGGACAGGTTTAGTCGTAATGCTCCTGATGCGTACAATATGATCAGTACATTAAAATCGTATGGCGTAGAACCACAAGCTATTGAGCAGCCATTAGACATGACTGTCCCGGAAAACAAGATGATGCTGGCCATTTATCTTACAGCCCCTGAAATTGAGAACGACCGTCGTGGGTTAAATACGTTTTATGGTATACGGAGAGCGAGAAAAGAAGGACGCTGGCCCGGCCTTGCTCCAGTGGGCTATATCAACCGTACCGCAGAAAATGGCAGAAAATATATCAGTCCTGATGGAGAGCAGGCTAAGTTGATGGAATGGGCATTTAAGGAAATCTCAAAAGGCAAATATTCCACAGAACAGATATTTAAAAAAGCGGTGGAATCAGGTTTGAATTGCAGTAAAAATAATTTTCTAAGGCTCGTTCGCAATCCGATCTATTGCGGTAGAATCCCCATAGCGCAACATAAAGACGAAGGTGCTTTTACAGTTACAGGATTACATGAACCAATTATATCAGAATCCTTGTTTTACGAAGTCCAGGAAATACTAAACGGCAACAGGCGGACGACAAAGACGAAAATTATCACCAATACAAATTTTCCTTTAAAAGGCTTTATGAGTTGCTCAAGGTGCCCCCGCACACTATGCACAAGCGGTTCAAGAGGACGAAATATGTATTATTACTATTACCACTGTTGTTCTGAATGTGGTTGCAGGTATAAAGCAGATGAGGTAAACAATGAATTTTTAAAATTTCTTGATCTGTATATACTCAATTCTCGAACTATAGAGTTGTTTAAAATGGTCATCCTTAACGAGTATGCAAATGACACCGTTGGATATAAGGAGTATAAGATTTCTTTGGCAAAAAAACTTACGGAGCTTAATAACCGACTTTCCAAAGCGCGGGAGTTATTACTGGCCGGTGATCTTGATGGTGCAGAATACAAGGAACTAAAAGCAAATTGCGAGCGGGGAATATTGGTTACAGAAGCTCAACTTGCCGAATTAGGCAAGAATAAGTATACCAAAAGTCAATTAGAACCCATTATAGATAAAGCAATCACAACTTTTGCTAATTTAAATGTAATATACTGTAAATCAACCGATGAGGAAAAAAGAAGACTAATTGGTTCGATGTTTCCCGAAAAAATCACTTTTGAAGATCTAAAACATCGAACCGCTAAAGTGAGTGACAGCTTTCGATCTATATATCTGACAAACAAGAAATTAAGAGGCAAAAAAAGGGGGCAAAAGACTTCTGAAAATCTTTTGCCCCGTGAAGGGTAAATGA
>Ga0105237_10000689_pt1 | contig 46773 bp, 43 predicted proteins | sample KBSC24metaG_FD_81520 | JGI IMG/M metagenome (GOLD analysis project Ga0105237, IMG submission 81520) | Corn rhizosphere microbial communities from Kellogg Biological Station, Michigan, USA - KBS C2-4 metaG | ecosystem: Host-associated > Plants > Roots > Rhizosphere > Soil | place: Michigan, USA...
AATTGCTTGAAATTGTGTTAACCATGTTAACCCTATGATGCGCCAACATCGGTTAGTTTACCATAGGAAAATACACAGAAAGGAACATCGGGAGTACAGAGCCAAATAATATTTTGACCGGTTTCTGCAAAGTACACTTTTGACACAGTCTTTACGGATTAAATCTTTTTGAATTCGAGGTAATCCAAATTCATGTTTCCGTTAGTCACAATATGTATGGTGAGCACGTGCACGCCTTTTTTAAGTTCGACGGTAGTTAATGGGTCTGACTTATTCCAGTGATGCCATTGGCGCCATTTTACAGTGTCACGGTCATCGTGGGTGGAGTTTATCTTTAGGTTACCTGCCAACTCCTTGCCATCCAGGTCAAGAGCAATAGAGCCGTCGCCATTGGAAGTATATAGTAAGCCAACGTTATACTTCCCGGACTCATTCACCTTAACCGTGTATTTGATCCATTCGCCGGGTACCGTCCATCCCACATACAATTTGCCCATATCGCGGGGCACTTTATTGTAATGATTATCGTCGATATCGCCGGTTTTGGTGAAGGAGATATCCACGCCCTCTTTTATCCTGAATTCGTGCAGGTAGCTACCATCCGCAGGGTTTAGCTTCCCGCTGCCATTATTGATGCTGTCGGAATCATGATAGGCCACACCCTCGCCGCCTTCATTATAAAACTCGCATTCAACCTTGCCAGGTATCTGTTGCATTTTATTCTGCCAGGGTTTCCCGGAATTGGTTTGGTAAATGAAAGAGTAGGAGATTAGGGAAATAAGGACAAAGCAGGCTAACAGGATTTTCATTTTTTTAAGGTTGAAATTGTTTTAAATTTAGCATAAAAACCTATCGACTGCAATGATGCGCTTTATTACCGGTACAACAATTTTAGGATTTGGACTTGATGCCTGGTTGATTGTTGTAATTCTCGGTACGCCAATATTCTTTTTTTGGCGTTGGGTATTCAGAAAATTTATAAACGCAAAACTAAAACGAAGAGTTATTACCTGGTTGGTGACCATTGTTTCTGCACCGATCATCTATTTTTTGATAGTAGTTATATGGGTTTTTGCCAGTAGCTATTCTCCAGATCATGACTTTAATAGTTCTGACTGGATGTCTGATAAGGATAAACGATATGAATATTCCAAGGATATTATTGAGAGCAAAATGCTAATAGGAAAAACCGAAGATGGGGTAAAAAAAATGCTCGGGGATGAGAATTATAAAGCTGATAATGATGCTTGGTGGTATGATTTAGGTACCAGACCAGGGATTTTCAATATTGACCACAGCATATTAGAAATTGATTTTAAGGATCACAAGGTCACAAATGTATTTGAGCGGTATAATAATTGACCGTTACTTCGCTATTATCTTAAACTCCGTTCTCCTATTCCTGCTGCGATTTTCTTCTGAATCATTTGCAACAAGGGGCTGCGTTTCACCATAGCCTTTATAAACCAGGCGGGTGGCATTCACCCCATTGGCGATCAAATACTGGTAAACGGCTTTGGCCCTATTCTCAGAAAGCGACTGGTTAAACTGATCGCTGCCTACATCATCTGTGTGGCCGGATACTTCTATCCTCACTGTTTTGTTCAAGCTCAAAAAGTCAAGCAGTTTTAGCAGTTCGGGTTTGGATTCCGCTTTGATGTCGAACTTATTGGTATCGAAAAATATGTTTTTCAATATCACTTTGTTACCTACTTCAATAGGCTGCAATAGTGCAATCAGGTTAAAAGGATCTTTATTTTCATGTCCAACAAGTGAGAAATTAGCTGAATAAAACAGGTAGCCATCCTTTGAGATATTGAGGCCATAATTTTTGCCTGTGGGCAGCGTGGCCAAAAAATCGCCTTGTTCTGTAGAACTGTAGTCCTGGTAAACAGGTATGTTTTTTTCAAGGTCGACGATCTCAACCGCGGCCTCCAAAGGTTGCTTGGTTACCGTATCCTTCACGATGCCTTTTACATAGGTCACCATATGTGGCCTTAGGTTCGGCGGAAGTTCAAAAGTATAAATATCAAACCCTCCTGAACCTTCGAGGTGATTGGATGAAAAGAATGCATAAGTGCCATTGGCGGTCAGCGTCAAACCATTTTCATCACCGCTGGAATTGATAGGATAACCCAGATTCTCCGGCTTCTGCCACTTCCCGTCCTTGCCTAAATGACTAACAAACAAATCGTTGCCACCCATTCCGGGCCAGCCTTTAGATGCAAAGTAAAGTGTGCTGTCATCCGGGTGGATGAAAGGTGATTGCTCATCAAAAGAAGTATTGATATTGGGTCCGAGATTTTCAGGTTCAGACCAGCCTTTATCGCCTAAAGTTGATTTCCAGATATCGTATCCTCCGTAGCCGCCCTTACGGTTGCTTACAAAATAAAGTGTACGCCCATCGGCATTAATGGAAGGCTGTGATTCCCAGGCAGAGCTGTTCACCGGTGGACTGATATCAAATGGTTTAGCCCAGTCGTCACCCTTCTTTTGCGCTATGTAGATATCGCAACGGCCCAGTCCATCAGGACGATTGCAGCCCGTGAAGAATAATACCTTTCCATCCTGTGATAAGGATAAAGCGCCCTCATTGTATCTTGGCGTATTGATATTTTCGCTTAAAAAAGTAGCTGTTTGCCACTTGCCATCAACCTTAATGCTTTTATAAAAGTCCTCGTTATTGTTAATCTTGCGGGTAAATATCAGGGTATTCTCATCAGCAGTAATAGCCGGGAAATATTCATCATCACCCGTGTTGATTTCCGGACCCATGTTAACCGGTTTAAAAGGGACGGGGTGCTGCAGGGCCTGAATGGCAAATTTGCAATCATTTGCCAGCTTTTGGGCAATAAATAGTGTTTCCTTTGGCGCGTCGGTAAAAGTGAGATATTTTTCAAGGTGCTGCTGGGCCTCGGCATATTGCGCTTCGTGCAGTTCGGAATCGCCGAGCTTATAATAAATGGAACGATTAAAATCTGGAATAAGACTGATCACCTGGCGATACTGTACTATTGCCTCTTTATAATTCCATTCCTGCCGTAAAATATCCGCTAAAACGGCATGGGCCTCTACGAATTTTGAATCCTCGCCGATGGCTTTTCTAAGATTCGCGACCGCATCATCGTACATGTGATCGTCGAGATTTTGATTGGCGATAGCAAAGTATTTGATGGCCTGTTTATCAGTTGTAGAATACTGCCTTTCCTGGGCGTATAACGAAGCAGAAAAACAAAATAACAATACCGAAAGGAAAAAAACTTTCATAGTAAGTAATACGGTATTTGACAACCGAAGTTACGATTATTAAGGAATATTGAGATATTTATGGGTTTGTAATGATATTTCCCATTGAGGGTTGTTCATCACATAGTCTACGATTAACGGGGTCATTTCTTTTGATTTAGACCATTCGGGTTGCAGGAACAATTTGCAGTCAGGCCCAACCATTTTGGCGTGCTGCTCTGCCCATTCAAAATCCGATTTGTTAAATACGATCACCTTCAGTTCGTCAGCGTGCTGGGCAACGCTGGTTGTGGGCGCTTTGAATTTTTTAGGTGACAGGCATATCCAATCCCAATGACCGGAAAGGGGGTAGGCACCGGATGTTTCAATAAAAGTTTTGATGCCTTTTTGCTGCAACTGTCCGGTTAAATAATCCAGGTTATATAACAACGGTTCGCCGCCTGTCACCACTACTGCCTTTGAAGGGTGCTTAGAGGCGTTCTCAACGATGCGGTCGGCAGCGGTGAGCGGATGGAGTTCAGCATCCCAGCTTTCCTTTACGTCGCACCAATGGCAGCCCACGTCGCAGCCGCCCAGGCGGATAAAATAAGCAGCTTTGCCCGTGTGATATCCCTCGCCCTGTATCGTATAAAATTCTTCCATCAAAGGAAGCATCGTGCCATCTTCCGGAACCTGGTGTGCCATAATTAAGGGGCAAAGATAGTTATTAGCGATCAGAGATCAGTGACCGGTTAGTTTCAAGAGAGGAAATATTGCACCAAATTAACTAATCACTGATCACCAATCACCGGCCCTTAATAATTAGTTTGAAATATCAGCGATTTTTTATAGTATTACTTAAATTTTTACTACATGAAAAAACTATACCTCCCTGTAATTTTCCTGGCGTTGGTTTGTTTATCATCATGTGTGGATGTTGAGGAACATTATGATTTTAAGGCTGATGGCTCCTGTAAAGTAGCTTACGGTTTTGATATGAGCCGCGCCGTTTCGGTGTTAATGAACCTGATGTCCGACTCCGTAAAGGCGACCCCCCAGTTTGCCATGGTAAAAGATACTTCTCTTAACTTCTACAGCGCTTTGCCGGATAGCACCCAACAAAAAATGACCCTGGAGGAAATAAACCTCGCTAAGAGCAGCAATCTGACGGTTAAAATGAACCTCCAAAAAGGCCTGATGAAGATCAGTGTGGAACACCAGGCCAAAGATGCCGCCGATCTGCAATACTATTTGAGAAATATTTCCAAGATAGAATCGCACAGCGATCTGAAATCGGTAACTAAAAACAATAAGGACAACAAGGATTTTGATGCGCAGCAATTAATTGGCGGGCAGGATTATTACGCCTACGAGGTGACGCCGCATAAATTTTACCGTATTATTGACAAGGCAAAGTTCAACGCATTTTTGAAGAAAACCCAGTCAACATTCGCGATGGCAAAGGCAATGCTGATCGAGATGCCATATAAGGTGGTATTAAACTTTGCGAAACCAGTTAAGAAGATCAACAACCCGAAGGCCGTATTGTCTGCCGACAGGAAGCGGGTTATACTTCAAACCAATATGGATGAGATCATAAAAAATCCATCGGTAATGAATTTGAAGATCGATTTTTAAATGCATGGAGTGGTACAAAATACCCGCAATATCTCCCGGCGGAAAACCATTTATAAAAAAAGTAAAAGCAGGTGGTAAAACGATCTGCCTGGTAGGGCTTGACGACGAGGTATTTGCTGTATCGGCAAAGTGCCCTCATGCGGGTGGCGATCTTGCCGCCGGATGGTGTAAAGAAGGTAAACTGGTCTGCCCGGTTCACCGGTATTCTTACAGTTTAGAAACCGGCAGGGGCAGCGAAGGACAGAATGATTATATAGACACTTATCCTGTTGAAATAAGGGATGATGGCGTATATGTTGGCATCAGTTCATTTTGGGAGAAATTTAAAAATGCATTCAAATAATAATGAGCACAATTGAGATCGATTTTTTGACCACTGATTTTTATAAGGCGATCAGCTTCCAGAATGAAGAAGTGCCCGACTTCAGCTCGCTGGATATTTTATTTTATGGCGACGGGATCATGGTCAACAATAATTTCAGGGAACCGTTGGTTTTTACTACGGAGTCCTTCATCAACGCGATGGAATCGCAAATTGCCGCAGATGAGATCGACCAATTTATGGAGCGGGAGATCTATTCAAAAACAGAGGTATTCGGTTCGGTGGCCCAGCGGATAAGTGTGTATGAGTATAATTTTGCCGATCATGAGCAGCATCGTTTGCCAAGAGGCATCAACTATATCCAATTTATAAAAGTGGAGGGCAACTGGCGCATCCTGTCTATGGCCTGGTGCGACGAGAATGAGGAGCATGTGATCCCGGCGGAGTATCTTAGAAGTTAGGTTGGATTAGTTTAAATGTTGTGGTAGTTGAATTAGTTGGGAATTTTGAACTGTAAGAATTTCAGACTCACCAATACAACCAGTATAACCAATACAACGCCTACAACCAACTCACGACGCATATACCTCTTTATTAGCCGAAGCCAAAGTATTCTTCAGCAAGCCGATAATAGTCATTAATCCCACACCCCCTGGTACAGGCGTAATCCAGGATGATTTTGGGGCAACGTTCTCAAAATCGACATCGCCATATAATTTATAGCCTGATTTGGTTACTGTTGATGTTTCACGGTTCATACCTACGTCGATCACAACAACGCCATCTTTCACCATATCAGCCGTAATGAAATTCTTCTTACCGATGGCCACGATCAGGATATCAGCATCAAGTGTGAATTTTTTGATATCAGGCGTGCGGCTGTGGCAGATGGTAACCGTGCAATTGCCGGGTTGCGTATTGCGCGCCATCAAGATGCTCATTGGGGAGCCTACGATATTGCTGCGGCCTACTACCACGCAATGTTTTCCGGCAGTATCGATGCCATATTCCTTCAACATCAATGTGATGCCATAAGGAGTAGCTGGAATAAAAGACGGCAGATTGCGCTGCATGCGGCCGAGATTGATAGGGTGGAAACCGTCCACATCTTTGCGGTAGTCGATTTTTTCGGTTACTTTCTCAGGGTCGATGTGCTTTGGTAGAGGTAGTTGAACGATGATGCCATCGATGTCTGCATCAGCATTTAGTTCGGCAACTTTGTTGAGTAACTCTTCTTCAGTCACGTCACTTTCATAACGTACCAGACTCGATTTAAAGCCAACAACCTCGCAATTCTTCATCTTGCTGGCTACATAGGTTTCGCTGCCGCCATCGTGTCCCACCAAAACAGCCACCAAATGCGGCTTGCGCCCTGTGCGTTCTAAAATTTTAGCTGCCTCAATGGCTATTTCGCCTTTGAGTTTTTCTGATACGTATTTTCCGTCGAGTAGATTCATTAGCCCCCCGCCCCCCTAAAGGGAGAGTTAAAGTAAATAATTTATATGTTGCCCTCCATAATTCCCCCTTCAGGGGGTTAGGGGGCTTAATCTAATTTAAGCACAGCCATAAACGCCGATTGCGGTATCTCTACGTTACCTACCTGGCGCATGCGTTTTTTGCCTTTTTTCTGTTTTTCCAGCAGTTTACGCTTACGGGATATATCACCGCCATAACACTTGGCTGTAACGTCTTTCCTCAAAGCCTTCACCGTTTCACGGGCGATAATTTTAGCGCCGATGGAAGCTTGTATAACAATTTCAAACTGCTGGCGTGGCAATAGTTCTTTTAACTTTTCGCAGATCTTTTTACCAAAATCGTAGGCATTTCCTCTGAAGATCAGTGAAGACAATGCATCAACAGGCTCAGCATTCAGGCGGATATCTAAACGTACTAAATCCGACTGGCGATAACCAATCTGGTGGTAATCGAAAGACGCATAGCCTTTGGAAATGGTTTTCAGCTTATCATAAAAGTCGAATACGATCTCGCCCATTGGCATTTCAAAGATCAGCTCCACACGATCTGAAGTCAGGTACGATTGATTTTTGATAAATCCACGTTTCTGGATACAAAGCGACATTACCGGCCCCACAAATTCGGATTTGGTAATGATGGTTGCTTTGATATAAGGTTCCTCCACGAAGTCGATCTTGCTGGGGTCGGGGAGGTCTGATGGATTATTTACCTGCAGGTCCTCACCGCGTGTAGTGAATGCTTTATAAGATACGTTGGGCACGGTGGTGATCACCGTCATATCAAACTCGCGTTCCAGGCGCTCCTGGATGATCTCCATGTGCAGCATCCCCAGGAAACCGCAACGGAAACCAAAGCCTAAAGCGGCTGATGATTCTGGTTCAAAAACCAATGAAGCATCGTTCAATTGCAACTTGGCCATTGATTCGCGCAATTCCTCATAATCTTCAGTATCCACCGGGTAAATGCCCGCAAATACCATCGGCTTCACTTCCTCAAAACCTTGTATGCCTTCGGCACATGGACGCTCGACGCTGGTAATGGTATCGCCAACCTTTACTTCACGTGCTTCCTTTATGCCTGATATGATATAACCCACATCCCCTGTCTTAATCACATCACGGGGAGACTGCTTCAATTTTAAAGTACCGATCTCATCGGCGTTGTATTGCTTTTCGGTAGCAAAGAATTTTACCTTTTCGCCTTTCCTTATCTCGCCGTTCACCACCTTGAAATAAGCTACGATGCCCCTGAACGAGTTAAACACCGAATCGAATATCAAGGCTTGTAACGGAGCTTTAGGGTCACCTACCGGATGAGGAACACGCTTTACAATCGCTTCCAGTATCTCATGCACGCCCATGCCGGTTTTTCCGGAAGCGGCTAAAATATCCTCACGCTTGCAGCCGATCAGCTCAACGATCTGGTCTTTTACCTCCTCGGGCATAGCGCCGGGCAGGTCCATTTTATTGAGTACCGGGATAATTTCCAGATCGTTCTCTAATGCCAAATACAGGTTAGATATGGTTTGTGCCTGTATTCCTTGTGCCGCGTCGACGATCAGCAAAGCGCCTTCGCAGGCGGCTATGGATCGTGAAACTTCATAAGAAAAATCCACGTGGCCGGGGGTATCTATCAGGTTCAGGATATATTTCTGGCCGTCCAGCTCATAGTCCATCTGTATGGCGTGGCTCTTAATGGTGATGCCGCGTTCACGCTCAAGGTCCATATCATCAAGCAGTTGCGCCTGTGATTCACGTTGAGTTATGGTGTTGGTATATTCAAGCAAACGGTCGGCAAGAGTACTCTTACCGTGGTCGATATGCGCTATAATACAGAAATTACGAATGTGCTCCATTTGAAGCGCAAAAGTAGCGTTTTTGGGCGAGAATTTGTTATTTAAAATCAGCTTCTGTCAATGCCGATTGACGCAAAATTGAACGAAATGTTCCGATTGGAATTTCTTTTCTATTTGCAGGTACAATCACGGTTAAGGTTGTCTCTTCCGTTTTTCTAAGTTTGATATGACTACCCTTTTGCGAAGTGAAAATGAAACCATGATCACCCAATACTTTAAGAATATGTGCAGAAGAATAAAGTTTAGGCATACTTCAAAATAGAGTCAACTATTTCGGGTCTCTCAATTATTGTAATTTCAGGATGGTCATTATCTTCAAAATACAATTCCAAAGCCTCCTGTAAGTTAGACAATGCCTCGTCCTTGGTATCACCAAAACTTGAAACGTCCACATTCAAGCATTGTGCAACAAAGTAATCTCCTTCTTTCCAGACAGCGTTATTGATTTGAACAGTCTTCATCATGTTTCTTTTCTCAAATTTAAGCAAATTATACAAGAATATAATACCATACTATTTGGATGGGGTAATCCCCAAAAGGTATGATATTTTTCAAATTAATTGATTCTTGCCCCGTTTACTCATATCAAATCTTCTCAACATAACCAATAATGAATTTTGCCACCTGTTCCTGCTCGGCTATCGACAGCGTTTCGCCATCATATATCCAGTAATTTTGCGTGTCGAACAATATCCTGCCTAAATAATCCGGCTTTTCGTCAAAGGCCGTATATAAATTATAGCTCAGCACTGCGTTCTCATTCTCCATATCCGGCACCACCCGGATGATCTCATCGGGGCCATTTTTGCGCTTTACCCAGGCTTTGGCCTCGCTGATTAGTTCGATACCTCTTGTCATGATAAAACAAATTTGCTAAAATATTTAGCATATACAAATTGTTTGTTAAAATTATTCCGTCACATTAGTTGCCGCCTGGCATCGTCATAATCATTCGATCAACGTAATCAACGGTTCGGTACCACTGTTTCACCTGAAACACCCCGAAACAGCCAAAACTGCTAAATAATCAACTGATTATCAGTTAAATAATTATAAAAAAGCCAGCTGTTTCACTGTTTCACCAAAAAAGTGAAACACTTTGAAACACCTGAAACAGTAAAGTATTACTTCGTGAAAATTGATTAAATAGCTAATTATAAATAATTTATGAAAAAAAGGCATGTACTGAGGCCAGTATCCGCTTCCATCGCTATCGCGGAAACCAAGTTCATAGGTGTATAGGGGAATCTCTTTAAGGTTACTTATTAAGCAACTTGAGTTTGATCCCCAACTCAAATGCGCCATTGGTATAATTGCTGATTTGTCCGGTATTGAAGTTATAGTGAAAGTTGAGGGCATAGGCAGGCTGGTCGAGCACGACGCCCATCCCAAAGCTATTATTGCTGTGATAGATGGTTTGCAGGTCGAGGTGATAATCGCTCATTTTAAAGTTCAGCCCGAGGTCCAGGATGCTGGTAAAGCCTTTGATCTGGCGGTAAGCCGCCAGTGGCTCCAGAGCAAACGCGCTGCTCTCGCCGCTTAAGGCGATGTTGTAGCTGACAGCAGTCAGAAAGACCGTCCGGTCAATGTCGTTCTGCCGCCCGCCCCGGTTAAAAATGTTTGTATTTAAATTAGGCAACACTACTTCCGCGAAAAGCCCCCGGCTGGTATAAGCCAGGCCAAGGTCGCCGTCGACAAAAGGTTTCTGCTGGTTATATTGTAATATCTTGACATCCGTCAGGTCCCCGTTGATGGCATCGTAATTGAGCCTGGAATCATTGACACCTAAAGAAAAGCCGAAATTCAATTTTTGATCCTGGTCGCCAAGCGGCAAATGGTAAGCATAACTTCCCATGATGCGGGTTTGCCGGAAAATGCCTGATTGTTCATCATTGATATTAAGGCCAAGGCCGACCTTGTCTGTCGCCTGGTATTCCGTGGTTAAGGATTGTTGTTTGGGCGTACCCGGGAATGAGGTCCATTGCTGCTGGTAAGCCAGGTTGATATTCAACCCCTTGTCCAGTCCCGCCATGGCCGGGTTGACCAGGTAGCGGTTCTGGAAATAGATCGCCTGGTAAGGGTTGAGCTGTGCTTTGCAGCAGGTCGCTGTCAAGACCAGCATGATTGTTGCCAGTAAACAGGTGGAACCCCTTCGTGCTGAATCTTTATATATAAAAGTAATCTTCATGTCTTTCTGCTTAATTATCCACCTGTTAATTCCGGAGAATACTGATATAACCTTTAAACTTGCGCAACTTAGGGCCGAGGTCAACTACAAAATAGTAAGTACCCTCTGCCAGCGGCGAGCCGTTCAAAGTGCCATCCCATTCGTTGTTGTAACCGTTTTTATTATATACTATTCTGCCGCCTTTATCATAAACGCGTACATTATTTTGCGGATACAACTGGATATCCTTGATCAGCCAGTAGTCATTTTTGCCATCCCCGTTCGGCGTGAGTATATTGGTCGAGCTGATATCAGCTATTGCCTCTCCTTTGTATACGTTTACAGTATACGTATCCGTAGTCACGCCATCCTGAGCGGTAACCACTACGGTGATGGTATTTTCGCCGGCCATCAGGGGGATGGCGCCTGATGTGCCGCTTACAACCGTATTCCCGTTTACGGTTATGGTGGCATTCCTGTCATTAGCCGTCGGCGTTACGGTAATGCTGAAAACCGAATTGGATACCGTGTCTGCATAAGCCGTTGTACCGGTCGTAAAAGCAGGAGACAAAGTACCCTCGCTGACCCTGAGATCAGCCAGCGTCGCATCCGAACTGGCCGCACGCGTTACGGTTATCGAGTAGGTCTCTTTAGTAGTGCCATCCTGTGCAATGACCAGGGTAGAGATAATATTGGGGCCAACATTAAGTGTGATGGCAGCCGAAGCAGTCCCGGAAGCCACGGCTGCTCCGTTAACGGTGATGGTGGCATTTGGGTCATTCCGGGTAGGGGTGACGGTGAGGAAGCTTACGCTGTTCGCTACCGCAGCCGAATAGTTAAGCGTTCCGCTGGCAAAAACCGGCGCTAAGGTACCATTGCTGATGGTCAGGCTGGATAAGCTGGCGTCTGTTGAGGCCGCCCGGGTTAACGTAACGGTATAGGTTTGGGTCGTGCTTCCATCCTGTGCAGTTACAACCGTAGTAATGGTGTTAGGGCCTACCTTCAATTCAATTGGTACTGATGCCGCTCCCGAAGCCACCGTTGCACCATTCACTTTTATGGTGGCATGCTCATCGGTTGCGGTTGGGGTAACGGTGATGCTCGCAGTGGAATTCAATACGTTAGCTGCATAATTTGTCGTGCCGTCGTTAAAGTCAGGAGCTAACGCGCCCGAACTTAATTTAAGATCAGACAAGGTGGCTACTGCCGATACTGCCTGGTAAGTGAGCGTAACTTTTGTGGCCGAAAAGCCAAAAGCATTATAGGCGGTAATGGTCACCGTTTGCGGGGTAAACGGATCAGACACCGTGCCGCTGATGATCCCTGTTGTAGGATCAAATATCAGCGCTGCGGGCAAATTCCCGCTCAGGGTATAGCCGGTTAGGGTTAACTTTCTGATTCGGTTGGCGGCAAGTTCCGAAACATAAGCCGTCCCGCTGCCGTCGTTATACAAGTAAACCGGCTGGTTAAACCCTGCCGCTGTTCCAACGCCGTCGCTGTCTCCGGGTACCTGGGAGGCTGTTCCCGCCAATAAGCTCACCGTTCCGTCCGGCATGATCTGTCGGATATCATTGTTATATACGTCCGTTACGTAGATCATCCCACCCGACCCCAATATAATTCCGGCTGGGTTATTAAATACAGCGGCTGTTCCTACGCCGTCTGCATAGCCTGGTGTATTGCCCGATATGTCGCTCCCTGCAATGGTGCTGACCGTTCCTGCCGGCGTTATCCTGCGGACCGCATTATTGTTAAAGTCTACCACATAAATATTTCCTGTATCATCCACTTTCACATCCGTCGGTGTATCAAACTGCGTGCTTGCCACCGGCCCGTTAACGTAACCTGCCAGGCTCCCGGCAACAACCGTGGCCACACCTGCCGGGCTGATCTTGATGACCTGGCTGGCATCCTGCGCGGCAACGATCAGGTTGTCCGAATTATCAAAACACAGCCCGCCGGGGCCGAAGGTGTCAAGGCTCGAATAAAAAGTGCTGACCTGTCCCGATGGCGTGATCTTACGTATCGCGTTGTTGCTATAATCCGAAACATACAGGTTGTCTGCCCCATCGATGGCGATCCCGTCGGGAAAGTTGAATAAAGCCGAAGTGCCCTGGCCGTCCTGCAAACCCGCCTCGCCGGTAAGGCTGCCCGCATAGGTGGTTACCACACCGGCCGTCGTGATCTTCCGTATCGCCTGGTTATTGGCATCGGTTACATAAAGATTACCTGATATATCCTTTACCATTTGTTGCGGAAAATTGAACAGCGCCGCTGTGCCGGTGCCATCTAAATACCCGGCCGTTTCTGTCGGGCTGCCCGCAAAAGTGCTCACCTGCCCGTAGTTCGTTTTAGGTACGGCGCCACCGGTATTGGTTGGTGTTGCCGTAAAGGCAATTGCGTTGGCTACCACCAGGTTGCCTGTACCATAAGCGATATTTGGCGCATCTCCGGTTATTACCGGGGCGGCCCGTATTACATCAATGGTATAAGTAGTCGTTGATTTCCCGTCAAGCGTTGTGGCATCTACCACGATTGAATTAGTACCCACCACCAGGTTTACCGTGGCAGCAGGGTCGCTATTGTTAACTTTCAGAATAACTTTAGGGTCACTGGTGATGGGCGTTACCGTTAAGGTCGCAGTTGCATTGTTAACGATAGCTGTGTAATCTAAAGTAGTACCGGTAAACACAGGCGATAACGTACCGCTGGTGATCTTTAGATCGGTTAATACCGGGGCAACTAAAAACGTAGCTGACGGATCTGAAGCCAGAGCCTGGTTCCCGGCAAGGTCAGAGGCCGTGGCCGCAGCAATAGAAATCCCCAGCGATCCGCTTCCTGTAATATCCGAGATGGTCACCGTGTACGTTGTCCCTGAACCTGCTACGCTAATCGCTCCTGTGGCAGATCCGATGCTGTTCAAAGTAATGTTTGAACCGGTCAATGTGCTGGCATTGAAATTGGCATCGGCATAAGTCACGGTATAATTGATCGTACTTGTCCCCGAGAGTATATTATTTACTGATGGTGCACTGATGGTAACAGCAGGTAAAGTACGGTCAACCGAATAAATTCGCCCGGCAAATGGCAGAGGGCTGATAATCCCCGGTGTTAAACCCGTAGCATTCGCCAGGTTTAACCCTATTGTGCCATCACCAGTGCCAGTGCTCACCGTGACTGTATAAGTAGCACCTGAGCCTGTTACCGAAGTAACGCCAGCGCCATTAATATTGCCGGTAGTAACCAATGCAAAGTTGGCAGCCGTCAATCCCGTCACCGGGGCTGCAAAAGTCGCCGTAAATTGTACGGCGTTTGTGTTGGTATTACCCGGCCCGCTCAGAGCAATGGTATTTATGGCTATAGCTCCGCCGGGCAGCGTGGTCACATTTCCGGGATTTCCCGCAGCCGGGGCCGTCAAGTAATTTTCCCCGCCCGGCGTGCCGGTATATTCCACCACCATCACGCGGTAAGTGGCGCCCGAGGACAGGCCGGTCAGGTTAACCGTATTGCCTGTACCGTTATAGACGCAATACCAGCCACTCGTGGCGATCTGCGTACCCAATCCGAAAATCGGATGAGCCGCGTAAGTCGTGCTACTCACCGGCAGCGGACTCCCTGTTGATGTGGTGCTGATAAACACCGCCCGGGCGGTGCCGTTACCGTTGCTCCAGCCCACCGTCGTCGTGTTTTGTGCCGTATTCGAAAATACCACATTCGTCGCCTGTACTTTCGGCGGAAATACCGGGTTGTTGCGATACACGGTTACAGTGTTGCCCGTAAAATTTCCCGGAAAAGCGGTAACTGCGAGATCTGTTTTGCCGTCTCCGTCAAAATCAGCGGCGGCGACCGCTAAGGGAAGTTTCGGAGTTGTGAAATTTACTGCCGGGGCAAAAGAGCCGGCAGCGATGGCACCGTTGATCGTCGTATTGCGAAGCACAGAAATGGCGATGCTGCCGTCCATGGTCGCAGCGAGGTCTGGTTTTCCATCACCATCCAGGTCAGCAATGGTGACTCTCCGGGGATTATTGGGTGTAGGGAAATTAACGACAGGGGCAAAAGAACCGCTTGTCAAAGCACCGCTGGCGGAAGTGTTTTTTAAAACAGAAATCGTTCCCCCCAATGAATTGGTGACAGCAATATCAGGTTTCCCGTCTCCGTCCAGGTCGCCTATGGCGACGTCAAATGGCTGCTTGCCTACTGAGAAAGCTACCCGTTCAAGAAATGAGTTTTGATTGTCGATCAGTCCAGGACGAGAAGTGTTCCTGAAAACGGTGACCATATCTACCAACTCGTCGGTAATGACGATGTCGGGCTTTCCGTCTCCATCCAGGTCTGCAATAGCGACGTTCTCCCCGCCGTTTTGCAACGATCTGGCATTTTGAATATCTGTCCGTGCATCAAATGAGCCCGCTGTGATCGAGCCTGGCGTAGAATTATTGCGCCAGATCGATATTGCCGCCCCAAGCTGGTTGTTGGCCACAACGATGTCCGTTTTGCCGTCCCCATCGATGTCTCCGAGTGCCAGGCCAATGGCCGATCCACCTTGGGTGATCAATTCTATGGCTGGGGCAAGTGAACCTGCATCAATCGATCCGATACGTGACCTATTGCGAAAGATACTAACAGGTTGTCCATTTGGCCCAACTCCGGCGTTAGTTATTACGACGTCAAGTTTACCGTCTCCGTCCAAATCAGCCAGTGCCACCGTTATCGGGCTTCTCGGAGCGGCGAAATCTACTTTCAGTGCAAATGAAGAAGCCGTAATTGAACCGCTGACTGAGGTGTTCCGGAGGATCGAGACGGCATTGCCGTTTCCATTGGCAATTACCAGATCCGGCTTGCCGTCGCCGTCGATGTCACCAATGGCCATGGTCGGTCCATATCCGCCCGTATTGAAATCGATACCGGTGTTAAAATCGTCCCGGGTAATCGCGCCCTTGGCGGGGGCAAAGGTTGTAATAAAAGGCTTTGCCGAGTAACCAGCCAAAGCGTTGTTACCGTTTAAAACGGTGATGGGTTTATAGGTCGCGCCGGACGGTACCGTAACGGTGAGGCTGGTGGTGCCCGCGGACGTTACCTTAGCCATTGTGGCGCCAAAAAATACGATATTATTCGCTGCAATTGCATTAAAACCTGTACCTGCAATAGTAACTGTGGTTCCTACAGGGCCATTTGCGGGACTAAAGGATGTGATAACTGGCGGTGATACCTGCGCGAAAACGTGGGTGATGGAAAAGATGACAATCAGTTTTAAAAGAATTAACTTTCTTTTAAAGTCACATCTACAGGTATGGGTCATTTCAATACTTCAGGTTTAGGTAATATTGTGCAATTATAAAGATTAAAAAATCACCAATCAATACGATAAGTTAATTGCGGTAACTTTTTTTACGGGATATTTTCGTTTTGGTTACGCAAAGTTTCCCACAAGTTTATTTTTTTTATGCCTGCTATCCGAAGTCGCCTGGGTTCAGACGTTTATGCTTATAGTTTCCAACTACCCCACGTTAGATAGCAGCATTACCACCCCAACGCCTTGCAACCGTATATCCGCTGGATAGGGAACGGCCCGCTGGTCAGCGGCAACCCCCAAAACCTTCATCCCCAGGTCATTTCCCAAACCCCTATAGCAACTAATTCCAAAAATTCCTACTTTTAGGGCTGACAAAACCTTTAATGAACACAATTGCCAAGTATAGGATAACTTCTATCGATTTTTTGCGCGGCACCATCATGATCGTGATGGCGCTTGACCATGTGAGGGACTATTTGTACTCCGCCTCCTTTTTGTATGACCCGCTGGACTTTTCCAAAACCACCGGCATCCTGTTTTTCACCCGCTGGATCACGCATTTCTGCGCGCCCATATTTATGCTGCTGGCCGGTACCTCGGCCTATCTCATCGGTCGCAAGAAAACCAAAGCGGAACTGTCGGCCTTCCTGGTCAAACGAGGACTATGGCTGGTGGTGCTGGAACTGTTCGTGGTCAACCTGGGCTGGAACTTTAACCTTGCCTTCCCCATGTTCTTCTTTATCACCATATGGGCGCTGGGTATCAGTATGATCGTGCTGGCTGCGGTGATCCATCTGCCCAAAACACTCATCCTGGCCTTTGGTATCATCATGGTTTTCGGTCACGACGCTTTGGATAGCATACACATGACAGGCAACACGCTGTCGGCCTTTATCTGGTCGGCCCTGCACGACCAGGGCGTATTTTTCTGGCATAAAGAATTACTGCTGATGGGCTACCCGTTGCTGCCCTGGATAGGGGTAATGCCGCTGGGCTATTGCCTGGGCGAATGGTATTCCGCCGAATATAGCCCCGAAAAACGCAAGAAGAATTTACTGATATTAGGCGCCTGCTCGCTGGTGCTGTTCGTACTGCTGCGCTATAGCAACCTCTATGGCGACCCGGTGAAATGGAGCGTGCAAAAGGATGGTTTCTTTACCTTCCTGTCGTTTCTGAACGTGAACAAGTACCCACCATCTTTATTATACCTGTTGCTCACCTTAGGCGCTGCCTGCCTGTTCCTGTCGGTTGCCGAAAAGGCGCAGGGCGCGGTGGTAAAGGTGGTTTCGGTATACGGCAGGGTGCCCATGTTTTATTACCTCATCCACATCTATGTGATCCACATCATCGCCATAACCGCCTCGGCCCTCACACCCGGGCAGGACTGGAAAATATGGATACTCAAGCAACCCATCTGGTTCACGCACGACCTGAAAGGCTACGGTTTTTCACTGCCAGTCGCTTATTTCGTATGGGCGCTAATCGTGATAGCCCTGTACCCGCTATGCAAACGTTACGACGCTTATAAACAGGCCAATAAGGATAAATGGTGGCTGAGTTATTTGTAGAAAATTAAAGCGCCGGAATTATTCCCCGCGCTTTAATCCAAATTTCTCGATCTTACTATAAAGGTGACTGCGCTGAATATCGATATCGTCGGCAGTTTTGGATACGTTCCAGTTATTCTTTTCCAGTTTGAATTTGATGTACTCGCGCTCGGCATAGTCCTTATACTCCTGGAAGTTGGCAAACTGGTTAAAGTCTACCTGTGGTGCAGCTTCCGCGCCATTCAACACCGGTGCCGGTGCAGATGGGTTAGCAAAGGCTTTTACATCGCTGTCGGTAATGGTTTTGTCGCTCAGGATGATCAGGCGTTCCACCATGTTTCTGAGCTCGCGGATATTACCTGTCCACGGCAAAGCCTGCAGCGCTTCAATGGCGGCTTCAGATATCTTCTTGGTCGGCATACCATAATCATTGCAAATTTCCTCGATAAAACTATGGGTAAGCAGGGCGATATCATCCTTACGCTCGGTCAGCGGCGGTACGTGGATCAGGATCACACTGAGGCGATGGTAAAGGTCCATACGGAAGTTACCGGCCTCGATCTCTTTCAGCAGGTCCTTGTTGGTTGCCGCAACCACGCGCACATCTACATCAATTTCCTTTTCGCCACCCACACGGGTGATCTTATTTTCCTGTAAAGCGCGCAATACTTTGGCCTGCGCCGATTGGCTCATATCGCCGATCTCATCCAAAAAAAGCGTTCCGCCATGTGCCAGTTCGAATTTGCCAATACGCTGTTTTACGGCGGAGGTAAACGAACCCTTTTCGTGGCCGAACAGTTCACTTTCTATCAGTTCGGACGGTATAGCCGCGCAATTCACTTCGACCAAGGATGCCTTTGAACGGTTTGATTTTTCGTGCAGCCAGCGGGCCACCAATTCCTTGCCGCTGCCATTGGCACCAGTGATCAGTACACGGGCATCGGTAGGGGCCACGCGGTCGATAGTTTCTTTTATCTTCCCAATAGGCTGCGAATCCCCCAATATCGGGCGGACCTTTGAAACCTTGCTCTTTAATACTTTGGCTTCGGTAACCAGGCTTCCCCTGTCTAAGGCGTTGCGTACCGTGATCAGCAACCGGTTCAGATCAGGCGGTTTCGAAATAAAATCGAACGCGCCTTTTTTGCTGGCTTCCACAGCGGTCTCCACCGTGCCGTGGCCGGAAATCATGATAAATGGCAGGTCAGGTTTTAAGGCAAGGCCTTCGGCCAGTACTTCCATGCCGTCCATGCGGTTCATCTTAATGTCGCACAGCACCAGGTCGTAATCGTTTTTTTCTATCAGCTCAATACCATCGTTCCCGTTGTCTACGTCTTCAACCACGTAATCTTCGTATTCCAGTATCTCTCTCAGGGTATTACGGATTGCCCGCTCATCATCGATGATTAAAATTTTAGCCATGTGTTAGTATAAAGTGGGGTAGTAATTGTGGCGCTAAGTTATAAGAATTGTATAGAATAATAAACAGTTTTAATGTAAAAAAATAACCCCTTCCTTTTTAAAGGGAAAGGGTTATTTTACAGCAGCAAAGCTATAAGCCGGGTTCTGTCCGCCCGTTTCCGGGCTTTCTATCATTGATCTGGCCCCGTCATTGCTGGCGGGTTCAAGCAACCTACCCATCCTGGTGGTACCGATAAATCAGCACTTGAAGCGAGCCGCTTCGATCCAGGACCTATTTGGTCTTTCAACTCCTGAGGTTTACCGCGGTCCCGGTCGCCCGGGAGAGCCGTGAGCTCTTACCTCACGTTTTCACCCTTGCACCGATAAATCGGAGCGGTTTATTTTCTGTGGCACTTTCTGTCGCCGGCTGCCGGCGCCTTCCCGTTAGGAAGCAGGATGCTCTGTGTTGCCCGGACTTTCCTCCCCCGTTTTGTTCCGGGAGCGATAGAACGATTTGCGATACAAATATAGTTGATTAAGTTGGAATGGGTTTGATTAAGTTGATTGGGTTGAGAGTTCAACTTAATCCAACTCAATCAACCACTTAACTCAATCAACTACTTACACTTATCCAAATCCGCTTCCACCCGGTCAATCGAAATGGTATTCAGCTTATTGCCGAAGGAATTGCCGATATAAGTAAGCACCTGCGCTATTTCCATCGATGAAAGCTCGCCGGCGGGCATGGCATCATTAAATTCTTTACCATGAACAGTGATCGAACCCTTCAACCCTTTTTTCACAAAGCAAGGCAGGGCAGCCTTATTATTTTTTAGGTAGACAGAATCCGTCAGCGGGGGGATCAGTGCGGATAATCCTTCACCGTTTCCGCCATGGCAGTTTTGGCAATGTGTAAGATATACTTCAGCACCGCTGGAATAGTAGCGTTTAAATTCAAGGCTTTCTTCGCTTTGGCAGGAGACGATGACCACGGCGATCAACGCCGACACGATTGCTATGATCCTGACTTTCATTTGGTGCCCACCTGGTCAGGCTCCTGCTGCAATTCCTTCACATCCGCTATCATTTGCTCCACTTGTTTGGGGTCGGTGCCGTCATAAGCGCCGCGCACACGTTTTTGCTTATCCACGATCAGGAACGAGCCGTCGTGTATGAACAGCTCTTTGGCATCCTCTTTCGGTTTGCGTACCAGGTAGTTTTGCGATAACTTGTAAATGCTATCCTTTTTGCCCTGTAAAAACCACCAGGTATTACCTGTTACACCCAGCTTGTCCGCGTATTTCTTCATTACAGCCACGCTATCATGTTTTGGGTCGATCGTATAAGAGATGATCTTAATGCCACCGGTACTTTTAAACTCATTATACACGTTCAGCATATTGCGGTGCATAATAGGGCAGATAGAAGGGCAGGTAGTAAAAAAGAAATCGGCGATGTAGATATTCCCGTTAAGGCTTTTATTGCTGATGCTATCGCCATACTGGTTGACGGTCTTAAAATCCGGGACGGTATTATAAACCGTATCCGGAACGGCTCTACCTTCCACCATCTTTGACACCACTTTGCGGTTGCCATAGATTGGCAAAGCCTTTTTATCAGCCGAATTGAATTTGCAGGCGCTCCATAAAATGATGCACAAAAATCCTAATGCCAGCTTCCTCATTTTATTTTTTTGTTGGAAAGATAGGCCTCTGATTCCTTAACCGCCACGTTCATCTGCGAATCCACCGCCAGGATCTGCTTTTTCTGCTCGGTATAATACTTCATGATATCGTCATGCGATTTACCCATAAAATCGGGCTTAAAGTTGTTCATCCAGGTTTCCATGGCTTCTTCTGCGGCCAGCAGTTTGGTGTCGATGGCCTTCATATTCACCTTCTCTGCGGTATCTTTTGCCGGGAGTTTCAGCAGGCTGTCCAGCTTCATTTTATTTTTCATCAGGGCCTCGTCGCCGGTCATTACCTTATCGTGCACTTTCAGCAGGTCGCTTTTAAGGTCTTCTTCCTGTTTTTTGGTATCCGTGCAGGCGCTGAATGCCAAACCAATAACTATTCCTAATACTATTTTTTTCATTTTTTTATGTCGATTGCAGGATGGCAAAATTAGCATTATTGAAATAGAATTTGAGTGTAAAATTACTGATCATTTTCTGACAGGAATAAACAATACCGCGTCAGCCGATACAATACCATCAGCACCCTCGCCGGTAATGGCCACATAGCCTTTATTTCCCGCTGAAAAAGCATAGCGGCCTAAGGATACCCATTCGCCTTCTGTTTGTCCTTCAACCACTACATCAGCCATTTTAATAGCTACATCTTTCTCCTGTAATCCATTGCTGACCTTTATATTGACGAGCGGTGATGAACCGGGCACCTTTGCGATGTAAGTATATAAATTGTAATCCCCCGCCTGCCTGATATCAGGTTTAAAACGAACCTCATCGTTTACTTTCAATGTACCACCGACAAGAGCGGATGGTCCGTAGCATCCTTTGGCATTCGGTGCTCTTTTCCAATTTCCCGTGATTGTTATTGAGTTTGAATCGTCATTATCCACCAATATCTCGGGCGTACTGCCATCAGCAAGTGGATTGGTCTTTAGCAAGGACTGTAGCCTTTTTTTATCCACTTTTTGCACCGGCGTATTATTATCAATTGCCAGGCATGCTGCCACTGATGCAGATTGGGAAAGCATCATAAAAACCGGCTCCATCCTGATAGAACCATAGGCAATATGCGAGGCGGATAAACAAACAGGCACCAGCAGGTTCGTACATTCACCTGCTTTTGGGATCAGGCTGCGATAGGAAACCGGGTAGGGGCCAAAGCCGCCGATTTGAACATCACCTTCATTTTTTACCATACCGTTAACAACAATACGCTGGGCATTGTGCGAATCCATGGTATAGGCAGCCATACCAACACCATCTTCAACTACCGCCTTTCCCTGGCAATTAGCCTGAGTCATCACATACTCACCAACCATCCTCCGGGCTTCTCTTACATACATCTGCGTTGTGAAATGACCGCTGTTAGTGTACTCATCTTTAGGATAGCCATATTGCAGCATTTCATCTCGGAGATATTTGGATATCCGGGGATCATGCCCCACGAAGTAAAAAAAGCCTTTGGTGTAATTTTCATGCGCCTTAAATATCGCAGCTCTTTTGCTATAATCTGCTTCCGGATAATCCCAACTCATCCCGATCATATCTGTCGAAAAGGGGCCATTATTGTTAATATCGGTTTTGTCATTTGGCATGCGGCTCAGCGTCATGATCTCACGGACACTTTTAACCGGTTTCTTTTCCAGCAAACGCAGCAATAATTCATATCGTTCGGGCCGGTAATCTTCAGGTTGTGTAATGGGTATCTTATTCGCGGAATCTTTGGTGAGACAAACACGTATATTGTAAGTCTGCACTAATTTATTGCCTGTTCCGTTTGGCAGTAATTTATCGTTTGTCACTCCCCATGCCAGCCCGCTTTCAGGTTTTCCAGGGATTTTATAAGGATCTATTCCATCAGGAAACTGGTGCTTATCAAGCAACTCTACACCATTGTAAGTTTCGTTGTATTGTTTATTGTCTTCGCGGCCCACGGTGTAAGAAACTCCGGCTTTTGCCATCAGGTCGCCCTCATAACTGCAATCGATAAACATTTTTGCAGACACAGTTTTATTGGTTGCAGCCGAAGGGTTAACGGCATTTTCAAGGACAATCGAGCTGATCTTACCGCCATTCTTTTTTGCGGATACTATTCTGTTTGAATACCACACTTCTACATTAGCCTTTTTCAAATAGGCTAATAAAATATTTTCTGCAACATGCGGTTCAAATACCCATTGTTCAAAATTGCCGTAATGCTGACCTACCTTTCTGTAAAAGTCCAGCGCAAGTCCTTTTATCGCGTACTTATTACCGATATCGGTATAGCCCAAACCGCCGGTTGTTAACCCGCCAATGCGGATCCCGGGTTCGATCAGTAAAACCGATTTTCCCATTTGTTTAGCAGTATAGGCTGCAATAACCCCTGCCGAGGTGCCGCCATAAACTATTACATCATAACTTTTTTCTTTATAGCGGCCGGATGCGATATTGACCAGCAAGATCAACGGCAGGATCAGCTTTATGTTGAATATCTTCATTTGTTATTCCCTTCGCGGATGTAAAAAATGTAGTCCATCATAGGCAAACTCTCTACGCCGGCAAGCTTTAGGTGCTGGCCCGCCTGCGCGCGATGATGAGTGCCGTGATTAATGACATGTGCCAGGATATCGCTTAGCTTATCCTCAAAACTATCGCCTCTTAAATTTTGATAGCTTATGATCCTCCCAAAATCATCAGGACTCAAATATTCCAAAAAATTGGTCCATTCGCGGTGATTGCTTTCTATCAATTCTTCAAAAGTATCCGCTTTCCAATCAGGCCACAGCACCACACCGACAGGATTTCCCTTTCCTTTGCAACGGTTTAGCCATACCTGTTGGGCAGAAAGCAAGTGTGCCACCAGTTGCACAGCCTTGCCGGTATTATTGGCTTTTATGATCGTCTCCGTGATAAGCAGGTTTGCATACCGGTCATAATTAAACATCGAAATGAAGTGATCTTTCATACAATCAAAAATAACAATAAAGCGTTTTAATAATCATCCCGGCGCTGTTTTTAACAAATGTTCATTTTAACTTTCACGAAAGAAACTTTAACAATAACATAATATAATCCTCACTATAACATCACATTACAGCATTACTTTTACTATTATAAAAATCAGTCAGTATGAAATTCATTTCAAAATTGATCGCCAGCTTTCGTGAATGGATGGTCTTGAAGAGCATGAGGTCGTCATTTATTCACTAAGCTTTATTCGCTTATCTTTTCTTTTATCCAATTATATTGTACAATTTGGGGTTCATATTATTGCCTGTTGCCAATCAGCTTCTCCGGCTTGTTGACTACTGTCATGACAATATGCGGATAACGATCTATGGACCATTTTAACAGTTCTCTTTTTGGTGCCGATTTTCAGTGGGGTGTTTCTACAGCTGCATTCCAGATAGAAGGCGCTCACAATGCTGACGGCAAGGGTGAATCGATATGGGATGCATTTACAGCAAAAAAAGGAAAAGTCCTGGATGGCCACCGGGCTGATGTCGCCTGCGATTTCTACAACAACTATAAAGCGGATATTGATCTGGTGAAACAACTCAATATCCCAAATTTCAGATTTTCGATCTCATGGACACGCATACTTCCCAACGGAACAGGATCTATTAACCAGGCGGGCATCGACTATTATAACCGGGTAATTGATTATTGCCTTTCGCAGGGCGTTGAGCCATGGGTTACGGTATATCACTGGGATCTGCCGCAGGTTTTGGAGGATAAAGGTGGATGGACAAATCGCGATATTGTCCAATGGTTTACTGAGTTTACAGGTGTTTGCGCCAAACACTTTGGCGACAGGGTAAAACATTGGATGGTGATGAACGAACCGTCTGTGTTCTCAGGCGCGGGGTATTTTTTTGGGATACATGCCCCGGGCCGCACCGGGTTGAAAAACTTTATTCCGGCAATTCATCATATTGTTTTGGCGATAGTGGCAGGGGCAAGGCAATTGCGCCAATTACTGCCAAACGCAAATATTGGCACCACATTTTCCTGTTCCTGGATCGAACCGAGATCGGAAAGCAAGCGGGATATTAAAGCAGCTAAAGTAGCGGATGCCCTGGTGAACCGTTTGTTTATCGAACCTATATTAGGCTTGGGCTACCCGGTAAGTGATATTCCCGTTTTAAAAGGCATCGAAAAATATTATCAGCCGGGCGACGATCAAAATATGAGCTTTGATTTTGATTTTATCGGCCTGCAAAATTATACCCGTGAAATTGTAAAGTATTCATTTTTTACCCCCTATATCAATGCCAGCCTGATAAAAGCGAAAGACAGGAACGTGCCGACAACGGCAATGGGCTGGGAGGTATACCCGGCGGCAATTTATCATGTCCTAAAGCAGTTTAACCGCTATCCACAGATCAAAAATATACTGATCACTGAAAATGGCGCGGCATTCCCGGACGATGTTACCGATGGTGAGGTAGATGATCCTAAACGTACGGAATATATTAAAGCTAACCTGGAACAGGTGTTAAAGGCTAGACAGGAGGGATGCAAGGTAAACGGTTACTTTGTATGGACGCTGACTGATAATTTTGAATGGGCCGAAGGTTATCACCCGCGATTTGGATTGATACATGTTGATTTTGATACGCAAAAACGGATCATTAAGTCATCAGGGCGCTGGTATGCTGATTTCCTGGAACATTGATCATTTACTAACGGTTTGCTGATTCAAATCAGCATCCATCACCATCAGTTCCTGCTTTTTAGGTTTAGGCAGCCTGATAAAGAAAGTAGTTCCTGTCTTCGTGTCGCTCTCAAACCATATTTTACCGTTATGTTTCTCGATGATCTGCTTGCAGATGGAAAGACCGAGGCCGAAAGATTTTTCACCGATGGTGCCTGGCCGCTTGGCATCGGTAAACATATTGAAAACCTTATCCTTCATGTCATCCGGGATGCCGATACCATGATCAGTTATAGCGATTTGTACGTGATTGTCCCGTTGAACCGCTTTTATACTAATAGTTTCATCAACAGGGCTGAATTTGATGGCATTACTGATCAGGTTGCTGATAACGCGCCAGATCATTTCCCGGTTGATGTATAATTGATCATCCGTTTCGAGCCCTTCGAAAACAATGCGCTGATGTTTTTCAGCTGCCTTGAAACGTAATAATTCAATGCTGTTATTTAACAGGGAATCTACACCGATCAATTTTTTCTGCAGCCCGGTCGAAGTATTATTCGTTGCTTCGAGTATTTCATTGATCAGCTCTAAAGTATCTGCCGAAGTATCTTTGATGATCTTGAGCTGATATTTCAGGTCCTCATCATCCGTTTCATCAACCATAATGCTGGACAAAGACGCAATACCGCCGAGCGGATTACGTAAGTCGTGAGCAACCGTGCGCAAGATGCGGTCCTTTTCCTGGCTGCTATTTTTAATTTCATCCAGGGCCTTCTCTAAGCTGATCTTTTGGTCGTTGATCGCCTCATTTAAGGTCTTTACAGTGGCTACATCATGTTTTGATATCAGCCAGTTTCTCCACAACAGGAATACAATAATAATGGCCATTACCGCGCAAATAATAGCTACTTCCAGGTAAATGTACTGTAGTTTATTGTTATTGCTTAGATCCTGGATCTCGTTTTCCTTTTCAAAATTCGCGAGTTGTTGATTAACGTCAGTTTCTTTGAACGAGCTCAATTTTTTTGCAGTTGAATCTTTAAGCGAATTATATTCCTGTATATAAGCGATGGCTTTTGCGGCATTTTTTTTCTGGAGATAATAACTACCCATCAGGTGGTTCCAATCGGCCTCGGCATCTTCATTTTTTATTGTATTCAGTTGTTGCAGTATAGTTCCTAATAAACTAAAAAGGGAATCATTTTTATTAGTAGCCAGGTATATTTTACCTAACTTGATCTCAGCAAGCAGCGCGTCTCCGTTATCCCCATCCTTGTTAAGATTTATGGCGATGCTTTTTTTGAGCAGTTCCTTGGCTTCGTTGTGCCGCCCTAAGATCATTAAGGCCTCACCTTTGTTGTTATAGATCACACCACGTGCAGTTTCCAGCAATTGGCTTCTCACTTTAAATTTTGTGCTGTTGTCGTTTACACATTTAAGCGCTTTATCAAAATAAACCAGCGCGCTGTCAATATCGCCGGTATAGATATAGCTTTCGCCAATATTATCCAGTAATTCCTGTCTGCGATAAAAAGCAGGGAACCTGTCCGGCCCTTGTATTAATAAACTCTGACTATAACTTTCTTTAAAATAATTTGCTGCAAGATTATAATGGGCCTGTTTATACATGATCATACCCATCCTGTAAGTATAATCTGCCAGCGATTTTTGATTTACGTAATCTTTAGAGATCACGTAGCCCTGGAAATAGCATTGATAGGCCTCGTTAAACTTTTTTAAATTAAAATAGGCGTCGCCCTTTGCATAGTTCCCTTCAGCAAAATTAGACACATACTGTGGTCTACTCACACTGTTTTTAGCTATCATCAGCATGCTATCGGCGTATAAGAGCGCCAGGTTATACTGGTGCTTTACCTTTTGCTGGTAAACATAGTGCAGGCTATAGAACCTGAACTTATCATTAACTGATGGGTTATTAATATGACTAAATGCTGAATCGAGGTATTTTATAGCGCGATCAGGCTGATTGAAATCAAAAAAATGTGTGGTTTTGTTAAATACAGGCGTAAAAACTTTGGAATAGTCAGCAGGGTCCGCTTCTTTTCTGTTGCAGGAAAAAATTGCAATCACAAAAGGAAGCAGCATTAGCCACCGTTTGGGGCTATATAAGATAATATTGATACCTAAAAGCTTCAAGAAAGGGCTCATTAGTAAACTTTATACGAAAATATGTTGTAACAAGTTATATTAACGAAGCTTTTTAATTAAATGTTGAAAATTTTTACTGAAACGCATTTTCTCCTGTAATATCCATACCGGTTATCAGTAAATGGATATCATGGGTGCCTTCATAAGTAATTACAGATTCCAGGTTCATCATGTGGCGCATGATAGAATATTCGCCCGTAATTCCCATTCCGCCAAGTATTTGCCTTGCCTCGCGCGCTATGGTTATGGCAGTTTCCACACTGTTGCGCTTACCCATGGATATTTGGGCAGGAGTGGCCCTGTTCTCATTCTTCAAAGTGCCCAAACGCCAAACCAATAATTGCGCTTTAGTGATCTCGGTGATCATTTCGGCCAGTTTCTTTTGCTGTAACTGGAAACCGGCTATCGGCCTGCCGAATTGTACACGCTCTTTGGCATAGCGCAATGCCGTATCATAGCAATCCATTGCCGCGCCTATAGCGCCCCAGGCAATGCCATATCGCGCCTGGTTCAAGCAGCCAAGCGGGCCTTTTAAACCGGATACATTAGGCAATATATTTTCCTTCGGGATTTTTACATGATCAAATACCAGTTCGCCGGTAGCCGAAGCCCTTAACGACCACTTATTATGCGTTTCAGGTGTAGTGAAACCTTCCATTCCGCGTTCAACGATCATCCCGCGTATTTTACCTTCCTCATCCTTGGCCCACACAATAGCGATATCCGCAAAAGGGGAGTTGGATATCCACATTTTTGCGCCATTGAGTATATAATGATCGCCTGCATCTTTAATATTGGTAGTCATGCCGCCCGGGTTTGAACCATGGTCAGGCTCCGTTAATCCAAAACAACCGATCAGTTCACCAGCAGCCAGTTTAGGTAGATATTTGTGCTTCTGCTCTTCAGAACCGTAAGCATAGATAGGGTACATCACCAATGAACCCTGCACGGAGGCAGTCGACCTAATTCCCGAATCACCGCGCTCAATTTCCTGCATGATGATGCCATAGGAGATATAATCCAGCCCCGCCCCGCCGTATTCAACGGGTACTGTAGGGCCAAAAGCGCCGATTTCGGCCAGGCCTTTTAATAACTGTTTCGGGAACTCCGCTTTTTGCGCGTAATCTTCGATAATGGGGCTTAATTCTTTCTTCACCCAGTCCCTAACGGAGGTGCGTATTAGCTTATGCTCATCAGTAAGTAATTCATCCATCAGGAAATAATCCGGTGATTCAAATAAGTCGGTTTTAGCCATAAAAATGCAATTGGTAGGGCAAAGATAGAGTTTTCCGCTCATTGCATTAAGCCTTGTCAACTGCCTGGGCAGGCATTTTTGGCAAAAAGTTGGGCTAACTTGTTTAAACCTATTTTTTTCATGAAAAATAATTTATAAAACTTCAACTAATACAACCACTTCAACCAATACAACGTCTACAACTTAATCAACCATTTAACTACTTTTGAAGCATGATAACCGTAGCACTACAAGGCGCCGAGTTTTTTGCGAGGCATGGTTTTTACCCGGAAGAGCAACTTTTGGGCTGCAATTTTTTGGTGGATGTATCTGTCGGGTTTATGCCTGCCGGGGATTTGGCTAAAGACAATTTAGCCAATACCGTAAATTATGAACAACTGTATAATTTAGTCTGCCTGCAAATGCAAAAGCCCCGGAAACTGCTTGAAACACTTGCCCAGGCTATCATTGATGATGTAAAAAAACATTATCCTTATATTGACACGGCGACGGTCACCATAAAAAAACTGAATCCACCGATGAAGGGAAGAGTGGCGAGTTCGGGCGTTAGTATTACCTATAATAAGCCCTGAAATGGAATTTAATAAAATAACAAGCGAACTTTTATTGGCCATAAAAGCGATAGTAGGCGAGGATGCAGTAATAACCGACCATGCCCGGCAGGAAAAATACAGTCATGATGAAACTGAGGACCTGCATTATTATCCCGAAGTTGTAGTGAAGCCAAAATCGCCGCAAGAGGTATCTGCTTTGATGAAACTTTGCAATGAACACCATATACCAGTAACGCCAAGAGGAGCAGGCACAGGCCTGAGCGGTGGGGCATTACCCATTAAAGGCGGTGTACTGTTGGCGATGGAGCGCTTTAACCATATCTTAAATATAGATGAAGAAAACCTGCAGGCCACTGTTGAACCTGGTGTAATTACCGAGGCATTTATGGATGCAGTAGCTGCCAAAAACCTGCTTTACCCGGTTGACCCCGCCAGTAAGGGCAGCTGTTTTATAGGCGGAAACGTATCGCATGGATCAGGCGGGCCACGGGTGGTAAAATATGGCACCATCCGAGAATACATATTGAACCTTGAAGTGGTTCTGCCTAATGGTGAGATTATCTGGACAGGGGCCAATACATTAAAATATGCGTCAGGTTATAATTTGACGCAATTAATGATAGGTTCAGAAGGTACACTGGGTATCATCACTAAGATCGTTGTCAAGCTGATACCCCGACCCACACAGGATGCTTTGATGCTGGCATCTTTCGGCACTAATGAGTCGGCGTGTGCAGCAGTGTCAGCGATATTCAGGGCGGGTGTTATACCATCAGCGCTGGAGTTTATGGAACGCAGGGGAGTGGAATGGGTGATGGAGCACGATGATATCAGCTTCGACCTGAAAGATGACGTAGAAGCCTTCCTGCTGATCGAAGTTGATGGGACTAACCCGGACGTGATATTTGCTGATTGTGAAAAGATCAACACCGTGCTGGAACAATTTGATTGCAAAGAAGTATTATTCGCCGATTCGTCGACCCAAAAAGAAGAACTATGGCGAATGCGGCGAACCATGGCTGTTTCCGTAAAATCAAACACGATTTACAAGGAAGAAGACACCGTAGTACCCCGCGCCGAATTACCGAAATTAATTAAAGGCATAAAGGAGATTGGTGCCAAATATGGTTTTGAATCAATTTGTTATGGCCATGCGGGTGACGGAAACGTGCATGCCAACATCATCAAAGCCAAAATGAGTGACGAGGACTGGAACAACAAACTAAAAGACGGCATACGCGAAATATTTGAACTAACCGTATCTTTAGGCGGAACCTTGTCCGGCGAACATGGTATCGGCCTGGTGCAAAAGGAGTTTATGCCGATAAAATATTCAAACGTCCACTTTGAGCTTTGGCGGGGCATAAAAAATGTATTTGATAAAAATGGGATATTGAATCCCGGAAAGATATTTTGATTGTCAAGAATGCCTTTAAAATTCACTAATTCAGTCATTCACTAACTCACTAATTAATAAATGCCCTTAGAATTCGGTATATCCACACACGATCTGATAAAAGTAGGCCTGGCTATCTTTTGCGGGGCATTGCTTGGTTTTGAGCGGCAGTATAAAAACAAAACTGCAGGGTTTCGAACCATTATACTTATCTGTTTGGGCTCGACCATCTTCACCATGATCTCCCAGCGCGCCGGACAGGGCGTAAATATCAACCTGGTAACGGGTGTGGGGTTTATTGGCGCAGGAGTAATATTCAAGGATAATATTTCAGTCAACGGATTGACCACAGCCGCTGTGATATGGGTAGCCGCCGCGATCGGTATGGCGATTGGCTCAGGCAATTATACGTTGTCGCTGGTGGCAACAGGGGGCACAATAATTGTACTGTTACTATTCCATATTTTCGAAATGTACCTGGATAGGATCAACCACGAAAAACTATTGATCCTGGTATTTGACAGCACCAATTTTGATGATCTGCTGGCAGTCGAAAAAATAATCAAAAGTCATAACCTAAAGTTACAGCGCAGGTTGGTTACCAAACGGGACGATTCTCTGCACGCATCTGTATTTGTAACCGGTCACAAAAAGGATATCGCCAGGCTGGATGAAAAGCTTTTGAGCATGAAGGAGATCAAAGCCTTTTAAATCCACAATTAATTCGTATTCAGTATCAGCTTCGGCTCATCATACTCTATCATACGCGCGCGTTGTTCAGCCGGGATCTTTACTGATTTGCCCACACTATAATCGTAGCTGATGCACACCGTTTTACCTGTGGTGCAAATCTCTTCACCATCTTCCGTCAACTTTACGATCACATGCATCACGTCAAAGCTGCTGTTGCCGATACGCGTAGTGCGGACGTAACATGCGATCTGGTCGTGCCGGGTGATGGGCTTTAAATAGGTTACTTCTGATTTTGCCAGGATGATGCCGTTATTATTCCAGTCCCATTTTACCACCTCGCGCCAATAATCTGAACGGGCCGTTTCAAAATAGGTGAGGTATACCGCGTTGTTTGCATGTCCATAAGCATCGATATCCGAAAATCGGATAGCAACGGGGGTTCTAAACTTATAATCTGCTAAATTTTCGCTCATTTTATGCCAGTATGTCTGTATAAAAAATTATTAACGGACATATTGTCTGTTAATGTTGGATTTTAACCGTTGGTATAACAGTTGATCTATCAGTGACGAAGTTAATAAAACTAACAAAAGATAACTTAGAAGGATATAAAAAATGACACTGGTAAAATTTAACAACGGACAAAAGAATGCAGTAAACCCATGGTTTACAGATGTATTCGACTCATTGATCAACGACTCACGTTTGAACGACAGGTTTGTAAACAAGACCCCTGCGGTAAACATCGCCGAAACTGAAAACGAATTCCATATCGAATTAGCAGTACCCGGCTTGAAGAAAGAAGATTTTAAGATCAGCATCGACAAAAACGTATTAAGCGTATCTGCCGAAAAGAAAACTGAAAATGTTGACGAAACTAAAAAGTACAGCAAACGCGAATACAGCTACAATTCATTCGTAAGGTCATTTACCTTACCTGAATCTGCTGACCAGGCTAAGATCGACGCTCAATATAACGACGGCGTTTTAAGCTTAAGCGTAGCTAAAAAAGAAGAAGCTAAATTTCAAACAAGAGAAATAGCTGTAAAATAATTTGACCGGGTGCCGAGAGCGTGAGATTGAATGTTGTGATTTTTTTAAGAAAGCTTGAGGCCCCGGAAGAAATTGGTTTAGAAATGCAAACAACTCGTTTCTAAATATCTGAAGAATGTTTTCATAATAAGTTGTTGGTTTAGTTTGATTAGGCCGTCCGGAAATCCGGGCGGCCTTTTTGTTATGCCAATTTCGCTGTTTCATCGAAACAACTGAAATAGTAAATTCTTAGTTCGGCTTAATCAATTCAATACTTATCCTATAAATGTTTACAATAAAAGTAAAAACTGAATTTACCGCGGTCTGGGCGCAGTGGGTTTAGTTGGGTTATAATCAACAGGCGGTACAGAAGCGGGCGTAGTTGTCGTAACCGAAGGCGTGCCGGTAGCTGGGGTAGTGGTTGTAGCCGATGTAGTTGTGGGTGTTGGAGTAGGAGTCGTTGTTGCCGTTGCTGTAGTAGGCGCGGTGGGCGTACTGATAGTCCCAACCTGTAATCCGGCTATTTCGGATTGATTTGGAAACGAGGCCCATTGGCTATGCGGTGCCGAGAATACGGCATACTTTCCAGTATAACCGGTAAATCCGGACACATCCTCGTAGGATTGACCCGGCCGCAGGTCAAGATGGTGAACCACGTCCCAACTGCCATTTTTCATTTCCTTATAAAGTGAAAAATCCATTGAAACACTGTTATTATTAGTCAGCTTATAATGCACCGGGTTGTTTTTGCCGGTTGTGGCTTGTGTTTGCGTTACGGCAACAAATTGGTTATTATCGAGTGTCGCTTTGTTTTGCGCTTTAAGCGATGAAACTGAAATTGTCAGTAGCATGGCAATGGTAAAAAACAGGGGTTTCATTCTATGCGGTTTAAATGTGGATAGGTTTTAATAAAAGATTTGATTCTAAATTTATTAAAAAGTTTAATTAATTCAATTTTTTACTTTTTTTGAAATTATATTTCAATGCATTTGAATCAAAATTTGTTTATTGCGCCCTGTATCATATATTTGAAAACCCCTTTTATAAGCCGATATAGCTCAGTTGGTAGAGCAACTCATTCGTAATGAGTAGGTCGCAGGTTCAAGTCCCGTTGTCGGCTCATCCAATCATAAATCGTTTGTGTTAATAATTTTTTGGAACATTCGTGATCATTTAGGAGTAAAAAGCAAGTAATTTTTCGTATCTTAGTGATAACTGAATTAACTATTATAATCCCCTTGGAATTTAGTATCATACCTTTGGAGCTACAGAAATGTTAGTTAATATACAAAACGTCATATAGATCAGATAACATGGATGAACTAAAAAACGAAGAGAGAATTGCAACAGCTGACGCGAATCGATTGGTTTTAACTAACAGAAGGCTAATTTATAAAAATAAACAGGAGTATAAATCCATCAGGCTGGATAGCATAGCCTATATGGAGGTAGCAAAAAAGTCGACCCCGGGCATTTTATACGTTACCCTCATTATCAACATCCTGTTCCCGCTCTTTTTCAGTCGCGATGAGGATGGGCTGGAAACAGCGTTTAAGCTCGCTGGAGGCGTGTTTATTATCGGTGTGTTGATCTATGCCTTATTCCAGAAGAAGACCCTGCTGATCGCCAGCGCTGGCGGAAGTATACAGGTAAATGCAAGCCGTATGTCGAATGATGAGTGTTATCGCTTTATTGAGTTTACAGAGCATGCTATCAATACGTCAAAAACGCATGTCGTGAGCCACGTGATGCATAACTGATATTTAGTAAGCTATACTATCTGAATTTTTTTGCAATAATTTCATGCTGATTTTATTGAAATGTTTCAATAAATGCCTAAAGAAACCGTCAGCGATCTAATAAAATTTATGCTGCCTTATCCCGATCAGGTGAAGGCAGCGGCATTATGGCTGAGGGAGTTTGTGTGGGATCTTTACCCGGAAACCAACGAGTTGATCTACGATAATTATAATGCCGTTGCTTTCGGCTGGTCGCCTACGGATAAAGCGGGCGATGTATTCTGCAGTATAGCCGTTTGCAGTGATCATGTGAATTTTGGCTTTAATCGTGGCGTTGATATTGCTGACCCTAAGAAAATCCTTATAGGCAAAGGCAACCAGTACCGTTACCTGCAAGTGAGGGAAAAAAGTGATTTCCCGGAAGACTATATCAAACAGCTGCTGGAAGCCGCCTATCAGAACTCGCTTTCACGAATGAAGCCCCTCAAAAAAGCGGTGAAAGGCGAAACGATTGTTAAATCTATTTCACCTGTAAAAAGGAGGCCGAAATAGTAGTTCTTAATCGAAAACTTTAATCTTGTACTTTGATGCACTATTTTGCAGTCTGTAAGTGATTGTATCACAGGAAGAACGAATAGATGCACGGAAGTTGCTGGATTTGGAAATACCCAGCGAGGGAATAGTGGGCATAAAACGTATACGTGACTTATCGTAGTAGTCCTTATCATCAACAGGCGATTTATTGTGTCCGCTAATAAATTTTCCTTTTTTAAATACCTCACTTCCAGAAACGGATTCTGACATACGGAAGTACCAGGTTCCATTGGGTAGTCCATTTACCACCTCACCTGTCCAGGTTATTGCTCCATCATAAAATGAATAATCACCTTTACCGTGCTCAACAACCTTTTTACCATCATGATCCCAGGCATCCAAAATCTCGACTTTGTAGCCTGTTACCTTCATGTGTGTATTTGGTGAGCCATCTTCATTGTAAAACATGCACTCGCCATTATAATAACCGTTTAGAAAATTTGCAGCCTCCAGCAAATGCCCGTTGGCAGAGTAGAAGACCCATGGGCCATAATAATTTCCGTTTTTGAAATATCCTTTCGCTTGCGGAGACCTGTTTAAATAATAAGTTATAAATTCACCATTTTTCAAGCCGTTATTTGAATAACTGCCCCTGGCAACTACAAAAGTTGTATCGACTTTGCTAACATCTTTAAATTCCCCATTGAAACAGCGGTATCGCGAATTTAAATGACCGTGCCTTATTATGCTTGCGCAATCAGGTTCAATTATTTCATAGAATTCATTATAGTAAATAATCACGCTATCCTTCCCAAGTCGCTTGGAGTGAAGATATCTTGTGGGTGTGTCTTGCGCAATAGTGGTTATATAAACGAAAAGAGTAATTAGTAAAAAGAATAATTTTCTCATGGACAAGAGACGGTTGTGTTAAAATGATAAGGATAGTATTGGTGCTATCTTAGTTTATTTTCCTAAAATTACATTTAATATCCAAATCTAACCAATGGACATCGAATTCAATAAAAACGAAGACATAAATAAACAGCTTGTTTATGATTTGCATAGCAGGCTGAAAAAAATACACCTGGGGGGCGGAGAAAAGGCCGCGGCAAAGCAAAAAGAAAAAGGCAAAATGCTGGCCCGCGAACGTGTAGCTTATCTGATTGATGATAACAAACCCTGGTTAGAGATAGGCGCTTTTGTGGGTGATGGTATGTATGCCGAGCACGGCGGCTGCCCGTCGGGGGGCGTAGTTTGCGGTATTGGCTATGTTTCCGGCAGGCAATGCGTGGTTGTAGCTAACGACGCCACGGTGAAAGCCGGGGCCTGGTTTCCTATTACGGCCAAGAAAAACCTGAGGACCCAGGAGATCGCGATGGAAAACCGTTTGCCGATTATTTACCTCGTTGATTCAGCAGGCGTGTACCTGCCGTTACAGGATGAGATATTCCCCGATAAAGAGCACTTCGGCCGCATTTTTCGCAATAATGCCATCATGAGCAGCCAGGGGATTATCCAGATCGCGGCCATTATGGGTTCATGTGTGGCAGGTGGCGCATATTTACCGATCATGAGCGATGAGGCCATGATCGTGGACGGTACAGGTTCGGTTTTCCTGGCGGGATCATACCTGGTAAAATCTGCTATCGGTGAGGATGTGGATAACGAAACTTTAGGCGGGGCAACTACGCATTGTGAAATATCAGGAGTAACGGATTATAAACATCCCAACGACCAGGCCTGCCTCGATTCGATCCGCAATATCATGAGTATGACGGGCGATTTCGCTAAAGCCGGGTTCGACCGTATCGACGCCACTCAACCCAAAAAAGACGAAAAGGAGATATACGGCCTGCTTCCTGAAAATAGAGAGAAGCCCTATGATATGTATGATATTATTGACCGGTTGCTGGATAACTCTGAATTTGAGGAATACAAGGCGGGTTACGGGCAATCCATCATTTGTGGCCTGGGTAGGGTTGATGGCTGGGCAGTAGGTGTCGTGACCAACCAGCGCAAAGTGCTCAAATCAAAAAAAGGCGAAATGCAGTTTGGCGGTGTGATCTATTCCGATTCAGCAGATAAGGCCACGCGTTTTATCATGAACTGCAATCAAAAGAAAATTCCGCTGGTATTCCTGCAGGATGTTACCGGTTTTATGGTCGGCAGCCGCTCCGAGCAGGGTGGTATTATTAAGGACGGTGCTAAAATGGTGAACGCGGTTGCTAATTCCGTTGTGCCCAAGTTTACCATTATTATAGGCAATTCATATGGCGCGGGCAATTACGCCATGTGCGGTAAGGCTTATGATCCAAGGCTGATTTACGCCTGGCCGTCTGCCAAGATCGCCGTAATGGGCGGCTCGCAGGCCGCTAAAACCTTGTTGCAGATACAGGCATCAGGTATGAAGGCGCGGGGCGAGGAAGTTGACCAGCAAAAAGAACAAGAATTATTGAAAGAAATAACAGACCGCTACAATTCGCAAACAACACCTTATTATGCCGCGGCACGGCTTTGGGTGGATGGTATCATCGACCCCCTCGAAACACGAAAAGTAATATCCATGGGTATCGAAGCAGCCAACCATGCGCCGATAGAGAAAGCGTTTAATGTTGGTATCATACAAACGTAGTTAAATTGATTAAGATAATTAATCAACGAAATTCTCTAATCATATGAATCAGCGGTCCATGTCTGTAAAAGATTTGCTACAACAAACAGGAATTGATGCTATTGCGTTTTAGCTATAAAATGCTTAAATTCACCTTAATACAATCCCCTTAAGTATGCATAAAGGTATCGGTCACTTAATTATCGCCGCAATTGGAGGTATATTCTTCATCATCTTTGCCATTGCCCGCCAACGTGAGCGAAAACGGCTGGTAAGGAATGGTAAGAAGCCCGAAAGTGCAATGATTCGTAACGCACTTTTTATTACAGGTTTTTCCCTGTTGATATTTGCTATAGGGGTGATTATCTACCAGCTAAACCACTGACCACGGTAGACCGTTGTCGACACACATTGCACTTGTGTGATCATTTCTATATCTTCAAACCATGAAAAAACTGCTGCCAATACTTTTATTGTCCATTGCAATAAAAGCATCTGCTCAAAATGCCCAGGCAATTCATCAAAAAGCCATCTTGGTTGATACCCACAACGATGTGATTTCTAATGAACTCATTACTAAGGTCGACTTGTCCAAACGGCAAACTACCGGCAATTTTGATTTGGTTCGGGCCAAAGAAGGCGGCCTGGACGTGCAGATGTTCTCCATATGGTGCGGCGAGGATTATGGCAATGGCAGAGCATTTAAATTCGCTAACCGCGAGATAGATTCGCTATATGCGCTGATCAAACGCAATCCCGGTAAAATGGTGATGGTGCGCAATGCTGCTGAATTACAGAGCGCTGTCGCCAAAAAACAATTTGCCGCCATGATAGGAGTTGAAGGTGGCCACATGATCGAAGACAGGATAGATTATATTGATGCCCTGGCCAAACGCGGAATGCGTTACCTCACCTTAACCTGGAACAATAGCACTTCATGGGCAAGCTCAGCGCGCGACGAAACTCATCACCGGGATTCGTTGAAACATTTGGGATTGACAGATTATGGCAAGCAGATCGTACATCATTTAAATGATCTCGGCGTAATGGTAGACGTATCGCACGTCGGCGAGCAAACTTTTTATGATGTGATCGCTACCAGTACCAAACCCGTTATCGCCTCACATAGCTGCGCCTATGCATTGGACCCTAATCAGCGCAATATGAAGGACGCACAGTTAAAAGCTTTAGCAAAAAATGAAGGTGTGGTATTTGTGAATTTTTACAGTGGTTTTGTAGACAGTACGTATGGAAGAAAAGTCGCGAAATTTCTGCATGAGCATAAAGCGGAACTGGATTCCCTGGTAAAAATATATCATGATTTCGACCTGGCTAATATACGCTTGAATGCAATTTATAAATCGGAATCAGACCAGATACGGCCGCCATTAAGCCTGCTCATTAAGCATATTGATTATATCGTTAGACTGATCGGAGTAGACCATGTCGGCATAGGGTCAGATTTCGACGGAGCCGAATCGTATCCGTTGGGAATGGATGATGTAACGGACTATCCCAAAATAACAGAAGAGCTATTAAAGCTGCATTACAGCGAAGCAGATATCGATAAAATTTTAGGCGGAAATTTCATCAGGGTTTTAAAGGCGAATACGGGTAAATGATTTTACTGCTGCCTGACTAATAAAATCCGCTTTTTTATTAAATTTGCGATCACTAAAAAATTCTGATGTCTCAAGAAATCGAACACGTTAAATGCCTGATCATAGGGTCGGGTCCTGCGGGATATACTGCTGCTATTTATGCTGCACGTGCTGATCTGAAGCCTGTTTTATATACCGGCTTACTCGCTGGTGGCCAGCTTACGCAAACTACCGAGGTGGAAAATTATCCCGGCTATCCCGATGGCATACAAGGGCCTGCTATGATGGAGAACTTCGAAAAGCAAGCTGCAAGATTAGGTACCGATATCCGCTTTGGTTATGTAACCTCGGTTGATTTTTCGAGCTTGCCGCATAAAGTGATCGTTGATGAAACCAAAACAATATTAGCCGATACCGTGATCATTTCAACAGGAGCCTCGGCAAAATGGCTCGGTTTGGAATCAGAACAAAAATATAATGGCTTTGGCGTATCGGCTTGCGCAGTGTGCGACGGTTTCTTTTTCCGTCAGCAGGATGTGGCTATCGTAGGAGCAGGGGATACTGCTGCTGAAGAGGCAACCTACTTAGCCAAATTATGTAGAAAGGTATACATGCTGGTTAGGCGCGATGAGTTCCGTGCTTCAAAAGCCATGATGCACCGGGTGATGCATACCCATAATATCGAGGTGATTTACAATACCGAAGCAAAAGAAATTTTAGGAGATGGTCAGGTAGTGACCGGCCTGCGCACCATCAACAATAAAACAAACGAAGAAAAAACGCTGGACATAACAGGTTTCTTTGTAGCCATAGGTCACCACCCCAATACCGAATTATTTAAGGATTGGATCACCATGAATGAGACCGGCTATATCATCACCGAACCGGGCTCAACCAGGACAAATGTTGAAGGCGTTTTCGCCTGCGGCGATGCCCAGGACCATGTTTACCGCCAGGCAGTAACAGCTGCAGGCACCGGTTGTATGGCCGCGATAGATGCCGAACGTTACCTGGCTGCAAAGGAGCACGAGGTAACAGCGTAATTGGTTTTTATTAGTTCCGGCAAACAATTTGTCGTATCATTGATTACTTATTAGATAAAATCAAAATATTATGGGAAAAGGTGATAAAAAAACCGCAAAAGGTAAAATAACAATGGGATCATACGGCAAAACCCGTCCGCACAAGGTAAAAAAGGCAGAACCTGCTAAACCTGTTGAGGCTAAAGCAGCGGCAACTGCAGCAAAATAACATTACCTCTGTAAACTCCGTGCTTCTCTTTGTGAACTCTGTGGTAAAAAACTAACTGCACAGGTCACAAAGGTTTTTAATAAAGGAACATAAAGTTTTGTTTCGTTAGAGATTTGTTACACCCCGTAACTTGTACTTCCTGTAAAATCTGTAAATTCACTTTCCTTTTAACCAATTGTAATCCTATCATGAAAAAGAATGTTGCTTTGGCGGTTCTCGTCATTTTATGCGTTATTGATTGTTTTAGTGCCAATGCCCAGGATAACGATCCGAATATGGGTATCATTCCTGCACCTGTTTCTATAAAAAAAACCGCGGGTGAATTTGACTTGGGCTGGCAAACCTATTTGGTGGCCGATAGCGCGAATAGTAGAGCAGTTGTGTTCTTTACTGATTATCTGCATAATGCACTTCGGATGTATAAGGTGAAAAAACGGGCTGCAAAATCTGTTTCAAATACCATTGTATTGACAGCAAAGGGTACCGAAAATCTTCCGGCCCAGGGTTACCGGCTAACCATAACACCCAAATCCATTACCGTTGCGGGTAAGGGCGCGGGGCTTTTTTACGGTATACAAACCCTGATACAATTAATGCCTGCGAACAGGTTGCCTAACTTTAAACTGCCTTGTTTGGAGATAGAAGATTACCCGCGTTATACTTATCGCGGTTTGATGTTGGATGTATCAAGGCATTTCTTTTCGGTAGAGTTTATAAAACAATACATCGACCTGATGGCTGCCTATAAGCTGAACAATTTTCACTGGCACTTAACCGACGACCAGGGCTGGCGCATCGAAATAAAAAAATATCCAAAGCTGAAAGAGGTCGGCAGCAAGCGTGCGCAGACATTGATCGGCGATGATTACGACCGTGATCCGCAACAATTTGACAATACGCCTTATGGTGGCTACTATACGCAGGATCAGATACGCGATGTGGTTAAATATGCAGCCGACCGTTACATCAACATCGTGCCAGAAATTGAAATGCCGGGACATTCTTCGGCTGCGCTTGCGGCTTATCCGGAGTTTAGCTGCGACCCTCCTGGTCCGCATAAGGTTATTGAAAATTGGGGCGTATTTTATGATATCTATTGCCCGACAGATAAAACCTTCGGTTTCCTGGAAGATGTATTGACGGAAGTGATGGATCTGTTCCCCAGCAAATACATCCATGTAGGGGGTGATGAAGTGCCTAAAGACGCCTGGAAGAAATCGGCTTTCTGCCAGGAATTGATGAAGAAACTCAACCTGAAAAATGAAGAAGAGTTGCAAAGCTATTTCGTTCAGCGAATTGAAAAATTCGTTAATTCAAAAGGGAGGAGTATTATCGGTTGGGACGAAATACTGGAAGGTGGCTTATCGCCCCATGCTTCCGTTATGAGCTGGCGTGGTGTTGAAGGCGGTATAGCTGCCGCGAAACAAAGCCACGATGTCGTAATGACACCGATCAATGAAGGCATGTACATCAGTTCGCCCGAAGAAAAATCAAAAGACCGCAAAGGACAGTACGTTACCCTGCAAAAAACTTATGGCTATAATCCAACTCCCACAGCATTAACACCTGAACAGCAGAAATATATTATCGGTGTACAAGCCTGTATGTGGGCCGAGCACCTGAATTCGCCATATAAAGCTGAGCATTCATTGTTGCCGCGATTGCTGGCTATGACCGAAGTAGGCTGGACATCCCTCGCCAACAAAAATTACAATGATTTTGCCGACACCCGCTTGCCCCATCACCTGGCAAAGTTTGACAAGGAAGGCCTGGATTATTATGTGCCTGAAGCGATAGGCATAAAAGACACGATCATGTTTGGCGATAAGCTAACCATCAACCTGAAGCCGTCTGTCACAGGAGCAAAGGTCTATTATACGATAGATGGTTTAACACCTGATCAAACAGCCATTGAATTTACCGGCCCCATAACTTACAATATCCCAGAGGGCCAGTATCGCGAATTGAAAACTATTGTGATCACTCCATCAGGTAAACGTAGCCAGGTTACAGAGGCAATAGAGTATAATACTGCCCCGTTTAAATCGGTAGACTATAATAACAAAAGCATCGGATTAAAATATCATTTATTCAAAGGCAAATTCAATAATACGGATCAATTCAAATACGCAGCAGCGGCAGACTCAGGCGTAGTTAAAAGTATTGATGTAGCGGCTTTCAAAAAGACTAACCCTTCGTTCGGTATCGTTTACACAGGTTTTATTAATGTCGATGTAGACGGCGAATATGCTTTTTCCACCCAATCTTCAAACGGTTCTGTGCTATTGATTGATAACCAAAAGGTCGTGGATAATGATGGTAATCACCGTGTATATGAGCAGGGCGGAGCTGTGCCGTTGCAAAAGGGATATCACCAGGTTACTTTAAAATATTTTAACGCTGGTAACAGAGCCAATCTTAAATTATTTATGACTGCTCCGGGAAAAGCAAAAACAGAAATAGCGTCGGATGCGTTGTTCAACTAATAAAAACGACAACACTATTTATATACATCGGCAGTTTTTTTAAACACACAGGCACATTATTTTTCAAAATAAATTATATTCACCAGCTCAACAGTTATCCGCATAAATTATATCATGTTTAAAAATCTCCTTCTGCCTGTTCTTTTTATTTTAGGTCTTTCAATTTCAGCTAACGCACAGGATACCGACCCGAATATGGGCATCATTCCGGCCCCTGTTTCGGTTAAAAAATCCGCCGGGGAATTTGTATTGAGTCAGCAAACAGTTTTACTTGCCGATAGTACCGGAAATAAAGCAGTTGCATTCTTTACCGATTACCTGCAAAACAAACTGATGCTGCATAACCAGCTTAAAATAAACAGCACAGAAAGCGTTCATAATAGCATTGTATTTACCGAAAAAGGGACGGAGAACCTACCCGACCAGGGATATCGCCTAACCATTACCCCGCAGCAGATCATCATTGCAGGCAAAGGCGCCGGAGTTTTTTATGGGATACAAACCTTGCTTCAACTGATACCCGCTGACCGGACAGCATCTATAAAAATACCTTGTGCACAGATCGAGGATTCACCGCGTTTCGGCTACCGCGGATTGATGCTTGATGTATGCCGCCATTTTTTCTCAGTTGAATTTGTGAAGAAAACCATCGACCTGATGGCTTATTATAAGCTGAATAATTTCCACTGGCATTTAACCGACGACCAGGGCTGGCGTATCGAGATCAAGAAATATCCAAGACTTACAGAGATCGGCAGCCAGCGGGCTCAAACTGTCATCGGCAATTACCACGACCGTACGCCACAGCAATATGATAACACCCCTTATGGCGGATTTTATACACAGGATCAGATCCGCGATGTAATTAAATATGCTGCCGACCGATATATCAATGTAGTACCGGAGATAGAAATGCCCGGCCATTCCCTGGCAGCTTTGGCTGCTTATCCTGAATTGAGCTGCGATCCGAGCAAAACTTATCTTGTAGGCCAAACCTGGGGGGTGATCCATGATGTGTATTGCCCGTCGGAAAAAACATTTGGTTTCCTTGAGGATGTTTTGACTGAAGTGATCGACCTGTTCCCAAGTAAATTTATACATATCGGTGGCGACGAGGTGCCTAAGGACGCCTGGAAACAGTCGGCATTTTGCCAGCACCTGATAAAAAAATTAAAGCTGAAAAATGAAGAGGGCTTGCAAAGCTATTTCATACAGCGCATTGAAAAGTTTGTGAACTCTAAAGGCCGAAGCATCATCGGCTGGGATGAAATATTGGAAGGCGGCTTGTCACCCAATGCAACGGTAATGAGTTGGCGCGGTGAGGATGGCGGTATAGCGGCAGCAAGACAAAGCCACAATGTGATCATGACCCCTGGTAGCGGTGGTCTTTATCTTGATCATGCCGAGGGAAAAACAAACGAGCCGTTAACTATTGGCGGTTATTACCCATTGTCAAAAACCTACAGTTACAATCCTATACCGGCAGTTTTAACACCTGAGCAGCAAAAATATGTGATAGGCGTGCAAGCTAATTTATGGTCGGAATATATCGGCACAGAGGCTAAGGCAGAATATTTATTATATCCGCGTTTACTGGCTTTGTCAGAAGTTGCCTGGACACCATTAGCCGGTAAAAATTTCAAAGACTTTTCAGAAACCCGTTTGCCGGCGCAATTGGCCTGGCTGGATAAAAATAATTATGAATACCGAGTACCTACAGCTATCGGTGCAATACAGGATACCATCGAATTTGGTTCACAACTCGCGGTAAATCTAAAACCTTCGGTTGCAGGCGCTAAAATATATTATACCATTGACAGCTATACCCCACGGGAAACGGATTTGGAATACCATATTCCAGTTACCTATAATGTTCCCCAGGATCAGTATCGCGACCTACAAACCATCGTGATCACTCCAACCGGCAAACGAAGCCAGGTAACACATACCGTAATGTATAACAAAGCACTGTTGGCTCCGGTTACTTACGAGGGCAATACCACAGGCTTAAAATACCAGTTAGTAACGGGCACTTTTGCCAATACCGGGCAATTGAAAACTGCTGCGGTAGTAGATAGCGGGATAGTCAAAAGCTTTAATCCATTGGCACTGAAAAAAAATAACAATGGTTTCGGCGTAATATATAACGGCTTTATACGTATTGATGTCGACGGTTTATACCAATTCTCGACACGGTCTGATGATGGCTCGGTTTTAGTAATTGATGATCAGCCGGTAGTAGATAATGATGGTAAACATCCTTTACTGGAGCAGGGCGGGGCTGTTCCATTGCAAAAAGGATATCATAAATTTACGCTGAAATATTTCGACATCGGTTCGGTAAGCGCGTTAAAGGTGTATATGACTATACCCGGTAAACCAAAAGGGGAGTTGTCGCCCGATACGATGTATAATTAAAATATAAAGAATGAACGCGAGGGTTTATTTAACGATATTAATAAGTGGCCTGGTGATAATTACAGCCTGCAACCAGGATGCAAAAAAAGCTGTGCCTTCTGCTGCAGATATGACGGTGAAGGTCAGCAAGAAACCTGCCATCATCGCGCCATTCCGTTATCATAAACTAATTGAGGTTTCGCCGGGCCAGGATTATGATGTATTAAGCTGGGGCAGGGCATCTACTACCATCGGCGCTTTTTTAATACTACATTCTGATTCCTCAGGCAAAAAATACACAACCACTACCGGCGACCTTGACGGCTCTATAGTAGACGTGTACAATTCGGATATGGATTTGGATGGCAACCCCGAAATACTAATCCAGGCCAAAGCAACCGATACCGCTAACTATGCAACCATCTACGCTTTTGAATTTAATAACAGTAGAGCCAATAAACTGGATTTTCCCAGGCTGACCAAATCACAGCGGAAAGGTTATAACGGCGGGGATAACTTCTATATAAAGGAAGGGAAATTTATGCGGGAGTTCCCGATATATGATGGCAATAATAAAGATGCTAAACCTACCGGCGCCAAACGGGTATTGGAGTATGGTTTAAGAAGTAACGACTTTACCGTGAAGCAATTGAGCAAGGATTCAACCGATACAAAAACTACTAGCCAAGCTGTTTCATCATCAAAATCAAAATCTTCTTCCACATCCGATAAACAGCAAACCAGCTCCAAAAAATCAAAAAAGAAATCTACAGAAAAGAAGACTACCAAGAAAAAGCACAAAAAGCATCGTGGTGATGATGATAATTAGCCTGTGCCGGTAAAAATGTGGTTATTCAATCATTTTCACCCACTCATCCAAATCTTTGTCGGTAATATCGCTTTGTTCGGACTTATCGTAAATAGAAAGTAAATATATCTTTGTTTGGATGATTTGGATATGAGTGATAACTCTTGCCCCACCTGATTTCCCTTTACCCTTAGACGCAATGGCAAGACGGAGTTTGTAGCAATTATTTCCTATTGCCATACCTGATTTGGGGTTTTCTTTTAGCAAAACGATTAGTTCAGCATATTCTGATTTAAGAGAAGGGAATTTTTTGACCAATCGTTTGAGTTGCTTTTCAAACAAGGATGTGATCTCAATATTATAACTCATCCAGCAACTGTTCTGCAGTTTTAAGTTTTACCTTACCTTGTTTGGCTAATGATACTTCGTTCGCTGCCTGTTTAAACTCCTTTAGAAATTGCGCTTTAGTTGTACTTAATGGTTCAGCTTTTACAAACGAAAGACTATCGAGCAACTCCATTACAAATTCGGCCTTATTGTCTTTTATATCTAATAGTACTTTCATCAGCTTAGCAATAAATTTAATATATAGACCGGCAAAATATCAAGAGCAATAGCTGCCGGGTTCTACACAAATTTACTATATAATATTAAAACTTGCTATAATAGTTCTTTAATAATCATGTTCACACAAGCGCTATCATCTCCTTTGCATTTCTCACACCCACGGCATCATAGTCGTTGTTGAAATAAAACCAGCCTTCCTCAACATTAGGATTGCTCTTAACGGCGTTGACTACATCTTGCAGAAATTCTATTGAATAAGGTGAGCGGTATAAATCAGGCACACCGTGAAAGCGATAATAGACAGAGGGAGTATTTTCTATTACATTATCCGGCAACAAAGGGTGACTTTGCCCGCAAAAAGTGATTTTGTGTTCAGCAAGCGTTTTGTAAACATCTTCCCTCCACCAAGTCTCATGCCGAAATTCAA
>Ga0105237_10000691_pt1 | contig 46656 bp, 42 predicted proteins | sample KBSC24metaG_FD_81520 | JGI IMG/M metagenome (GOLD analysis project Ga0105237, IMG submission 81520) | Corn rhizosphere microbial communities from Kellogg Biological Station, Michigan, USA - KBS C2-4 metaG | ecosystem: Host-associated > Plants > Roots > Rhizosphere > Soil | place: Michigan, USA...
CCCTGTGTGGTCACATTTCCGTTAACGTCGACATCAACTCCCGGCAATTTTTTTACCAGGTCCTCTACCGGGGCATTTTCACGCACTTTGTAGGCGCTGGCCTTATATTCAACAGTATCTTCTTTTAAAGTAACAGGGTTTACACCAATAATATTAACCTGTTTTAATGTATTGGTTTCCGACTTTAGGATGATCGGATCAAGCATAATGGGTTTGGTATCGTTGTCCATTCCATAGTGCCGGATGAGTGTTTGATACCCGATGGAAGATATGGTGAGGGTAAACTTAGTTCCGTTTACAGAAGGAAAAACAAATTTTCCGGCGCCATCGGCTACTGCTTGTGTACTGTCGCCTTTGTCTGATACCAGTTTAATGCTTGCTCCCGGGACCGAAAGTTTGGTAGAGTCGATCACTGTTCCGTTTACCTGGCGCCCGGTTTGGGCTTGTGCGTAAATAACGGTGAAAAAAATAAAGGAAAAAAGTAGCAGTAGGGGTTTCATGGTTTTTAGTCGATACTGATTTTGAACTTAATGACAACATTAAGACGCAAATGTTCAACTTATCCGTATTTAAATAACTAATAATCATATGATTGTTACATATCAATTAAAAAAAGCCCCATAATCATATGATTGTTACACACTAAAACAAAAAAAGCCCTCCGATCGGAGGGCTTTACCTATGAAAACTTATTCTGATATTAATTCTTCAAATGCAGGGCGCTTGCTACCTGGTTGTAGTTATTAAAGTTAAGACCTGGATGGGCAACATTCAGCAAAGTAACAGATGTGCCTGGTATTACAACGATCTTAAAGTTAAGGTTTGTTTGCGCAGTGCTTGCGGTTACATTAATCTGGCCAACACCATAATTAACAAGGTTGATAGTAGTTCCCGCAACTGTGTAAGGCAACGCATACCAAGGACCTGTTGTGCCGGTGTTGCTGAAGTAAACCAAAACGATACCCTGATCAACAACATTTTGAGTTATTGCCGGAACGCTGATGGTTGTTCCTGTTACCGGAACGGTTACGCCGGTTTTAATATAGCTGGTAACATCTGCGTTACCGCTGGCACCTGTAGCACCTGTGGCGCCGGTTGCACCAGCAGAGCCAGTCGAACCAGTCGAACCAGTTGCGCCTGCTGCACCTGTATTACCAGTTGCGCCTGTTGCTCCAACAGCGCCAGTATTACCGGTTGCGCCGGTAGCACCTACTGCTCCAGTATTACCGGTAGCACCTACTGCTCCAGTAGTACCGGTCGCACCAGTTGCTCCGTTAGTTCCATTAGAACCGGTTGCACCTGTAGCGCCTGTAGCACCAGTTGATCCATTAGTACCGTTGGTGCCATTCGTTCCGTTAGAACCTGTAGCACCGGTTGCGCCAGTTGCTCCCGTAGCACCGGTTGCTCCTGGCGGACCTACCGGGCCTCCTGCAGGACCAGCCGGCTCTTGAGGACCCTGGGCGCCTGTAGCACCTGTAGCACCTGCAACACCGGTTGAACCGTTTGCGCCTGTAGCGCCGGTAGAACCTGCTGGTCCGGGTGTTTTGTCTTTTTTACAACCATTAATGCTGATCAGGCAAGCGAGCAGTATTAATGGTAATATGTGTCTAATTCTTTTCATATTAGGGTTTGTTAAATAAATTAATTACAGCTTTCTACGAGAAGCACCTCAATAGGTTACACTTACATGATAGGAAATTAATTTACTTAATATTTTATAACAACTATGTTACATAGCTAAAAGGGCATTAATTAACTCTTGTTGGTAAAAAGACGACAAAAACGCAAAACAGTGGTTGATTTTTTTCGTTACACTTAAAAAGGAATTAATCCCATGAAAAACATAGCATCCTCACTACATTCCCGTATCCATGTATGGATTGATGCTTTTGGCTTCAGGCTGAATGAATCAAAGAGTAACAGGAGAAGTAACACCGTAACGCGGCATTACTTTTTTGAGACCTTTAACTTTTTTGAGAAAACAGATAAAAAGCATCCCGAAAAATCAAAATTCCTTTGCTTTGACATGTACGGTGAGAGGATCAAGGTAAACTCATTGCTAGACTTGCAAGCGGCCTTTTTTGAGAATATAAGTCAATTAAAATAGTGAAATGGTTGCCGCGGACTTTAACCGCTTATTAAATCCGGCGTTTTAAAGTGAGGATCACATTGTCATATTTGTGATCATGAAATATCTCCATCAGGAGGCTGCGTTCAGCCTTTGACTTCAGTATCTGGTCAATCTGCTCGAGGCTCATGTTTGATACCGGTTTAAAATTAATATTGATAATTTCATCGCCTTTCTCCAGTCCCACCTCATCGGCAGCCGAACCCGGCTCAACCCTGCTTATGATAACATGCCTGAACTCCTCCCCAACTGCATAGTATTCAAGGCCGCTCATATCATGTTCAAACGGGTCTCCAAAGGCCGCATTGGGTTTTAGGTATAATAGCTGATCGTGATAATCAAAAATTACGGTAAACTTTTTAAGTATGCCAATACCAAGGTTACCATCCCGTGGAATGTTAAGGTATTTTAATGTTTCCTCATCATAGTCATTCGGAAAAGATGTGATCACATTCTTTATTTTATATTTCCCCAGGTCTATCTCGTTGATCCTGCTCAGGAAACCACTGATTGGCCCTGTGAGGCCGACACCTAAATTAGCAGTGATAAATTTTTGGGGCAGGCCGTTTTTCTTGATCATATTTTCGAGCGAAACAGGGTGCCCTGCGCCAATATCAACTACCAGTTTGCAATTCTGCACCGTGCCGTTTGGTAGTTTTACATTGGCTTGTATATAGGGTTTGTGTCCCTCAACAATCATGGGAATTTTTGTCCCTTTTCTAAACAGGCGCACATCTTTTGGCCGATAGGCAACAATTGTGCTGTCTGTGAAACTCAGCTTTACGGCCAGGTTGTTAAAAAACTCGTAACCAATCAAGCCGTGTATAGGTATGCCGGCAAAATTGGAGAGGTTGAAATGGTCTGTTTTAAGTATGGCGGCAGCTACATCATAACTGGTCAGCCCCGGGATATTAATTTCTAAAGGAGGGGTTACATAAGCCTCAAAGGCTTCCCCTTCCCCCAGCCCTGGTAGTTTTATCGTCCGCTTATTATCGATACGGATGGAGTCGACGAGCTTGGGTTCTGTTATGATCATCAACCCTACTCCTGTATCCAGGATAAAATTGTAGGGGCCCTTATCATTAATTTTAAGTTGTATGATGACCAGGTTCCTGATCAGTTTAAAAGGGATTCTTACCTGTTTACGGTCGCTATTCAGATCAAAATATTGTGCCTTTGCCGGGGCAAAAATGGAACACATTAAACAAGTTAATACCAGCGCGGGCAGGAGCTTTATTTTATGAGAAATTTTGAATAACAATTTGTTTATAATTGGAATACTAAATTTACGATAAATTAAGCGTAGTTGTAAAATAATTATGAGGAGAAGGGCACTGCTGATTGTACTGATAGCAAAATTGATACTTTTGGCACATAGCAGCGCCTATGCAGGCAAGATCCGGAAGAGAAAGATCCGGAAACTTTTCAAGCACTCCTTAATTGTTAACGACCATTTTACCGGGTTTGCATTGTACGATATGGACAACGGCAAAATGGTATATGAGCTTAATTCCGATAAATATTTTACCCCTGCTTCCAATACGAAACTCTTCACCTTTTATACGTGCCTAAAAATGCTGGGCGATTCTATCCCTGCATTAAATTATGTGGTACACCAGGATTCGTTGATCTTCTGGGGGACGGGTGACCCCGCATTTCTGCACAGCGACCTGAAAGGTATAAATGGATTTAATTTTTTAAAGAACACCAATAAAAGATTGTTTTTTTCGCCGGGGCGATATCAAAATGATTTCTACGGTTCGGGTTGGGCATGGGACGATTATAATGATTACTACCAGGCCGAAATAAATGAATTCCCGATTGAGGATAATGTGGCCGTTTTATATACTGGCGCAGATGGCAACCTGCAAATAAAACCATCGTGGTTTAAAACCTATTTGCGGTGCGACAGTAACTATAAGCCATCGTCATTCAGGATACAGCGGGATTTTCTGACTAACGCTTTTATTTACCCGGCAATGAAGCCGCCTGCTAATTTCCGGCAGGAAATACCCTGGAAAACTAACCTTGGATTGACCCTTGCTTTATTGCAGGATACGTTAAAACGAGATGTTTCTCTTGTACACATGCCTTTACAAAATGATGCAAAAACCGTTTATGATGCCAATGCCGATTCGGTGTATAAACGGATGCTACAGCCAAGCGATAACTTTATCGCGGAACAATTGCTGCTGGTTTGCTCATCCGTAAAGTTTAAAACACTTAATGCGGATACGGTAATACAATATTCAAAAACGCATTACCTGAATGACCTGCCCGATACGCCGCAATGGGTCGATGGATCGGGCTTATCGCGTTTTAACCTGTTTACACCACGCAGCATTCTCGCACTATTGCTAAAAATATCGGAGGAGATGAAGAATGATGATCTGTTACACAGCCTGATGCCTGTCGGCGGTGTTGTAGGAACAATTAAAAGCGCCTACAAAACGGATAATGGGAAGCCTTTTGTATGGGCGAAAACGGGTTCATTGTCAAACAACCACAACCAAAGCGGCTACCTTGTCACCCGTAAAGGGAAACACCTGGCATTTTCCTTTATGAATAATAATTTCACCAGGCCAACCCGTGAGATACGAGATGAGATGGTAAGGATTATCACCTATATCCACGAAAATTATTGAGCGGGTTTATTTTTCTGGATGCTTTTCAGATTTCCTTCGAGATCCGGATTCTGGGGAGGTAGTTGTGTCACGACGCTTTCAACCTCGGTCTGCCGCACGTAAACAGCATATTCTGCCGGTTCAATATGGCTGCCTGTGGCTTCTGCATATACCTGTGTGAACTCGGCGCCGATATACAATATCGCCGAGGTGTAATATATCCATACCAAAATAACGATTATTGAACCTGCGGCCCCATAGGCCGAAGCCTGCGCCGAATATTGTATGTATAGGCCGATGAGATACTGGCCAAACACAAAAAGTACTGCAGTAAAAATTGCACCTGTACGCACATCACGCCATTTGATTTTAACATCAGGCAGCACTTTGAATATAATTCCAAAAAGTACCGCAATGACGATCAATGTGATAGCCAGGTTAATGGCGCTTAGTAATATCACCGTCGCGCCTGCTAAAAAATGAGCAAGTTTTTCGCTTAATGCATGAATGGCAATATTCATGACCAATGAAACCAGCAAAAGGAAACCGAGGCTAACGATCAGCGAAAATGACAGGAAACGGTTTTGGACCATTTTTACCCAACCTCTTTTCGGCTTTGCCTTTACCCGCCAGATGATATTTAGTGAGTCTTGTATCTCGACAAAGATGCTGCTTGCGCCAATGAGCAATATGATAATGCCACTAATGAGGGCGATGCCGGTTTTACCTGAAAATTGAAGATTCTTGATGATCTCCTGTATCTGTGCCGCGGCCTGGCTGCCTACATACCCCTTGATCTGCGGGTATAAACTATTGTTAATGGCATCGTGCCCTAAAAAGAAACTGATCAGCGAGATGACGAGTATTAATAATGGAGCGATGGAAAAGACAGTATAATACGCCAGCGAAGCGCTCAATTTTAAGCCATTATCGTTGATGAAGCCCATAAACGTGGCGACTATTACCTTCCAGAACTGTTTTATAAACTCTTTACTAAAAACTTTCATATCACCGTATATAATGCGTTTTTGCGGTCTTTTGTTTCCTCACAGGTGGCCAATAATCTAATTTTGAGCATAATGTATGCATTTTTTGCAAAACCACAGGCAATGCTCAGTAATACGTCAAAATGATAAGTTTAAAAAGTCATATTCTTTGAAAATCGTTGACAGCCGGGGTATCTGGAATGGTATAATATTGCAAATCAACCTATTACCCGCCTTTATGAAAAATAGATGAAATTGTTGGGAATAATTTCATTAAAATTTGGAAATCTTAATTAAAAACTTTTAAATTTATCCTTTAAGATAAGCAAATCCCGGCGCACATTATCTTTAGAGAAAATGCACATCCGGGAGGTGATAGTACTAAAACTTTTTAATTGTAAATTTTTTTTGGGGAAAGCCGTTCAGTTGAAAAACCGAACGGCTTTTATCATTTAGTGTGCATCCGCAGGCATACTTACCTTGCCTTTTTTGAATGGCTGCAGGTACAGTAACGGGATGGAAAATAGCATCACAAGTCCCGAAATTAAGTATGCGTCATTATAGGTCAGCAATAACGATTGCTTTATCACTGCACCTTCAATAGCGCTGTACGCCATGTGGGTAGCATCAAGAGCAGACTTCCCTTTGGCCATAAACGCTTGTTCAAGAAAGTGAAGGCGCTGTACAAACGGGGTATTGTATGGGTTGATGTTAGACAGGAGGTTGCTCCGGTGTGTTGCCTGGCGGATGTGAATGATCGTAGTCAAGGCAGCTATACCGAAGGACCCGCCCAACTGGCGCATCATGTTATTTAAACCGGTACCCTGGCCCACTTCCGGTCCTTTAAGCTCGGATATAGCTAATGTGGTTAACGGCACAAATAATAAGGCCATACCTACACCCCTTATTAACAGCGGTACCAATACATCGGCTTGGCCCGTTTCCAGCGTAGACCCGCTAAGCATATAGGTAAACACAAAGAATAATGCCATGCCGGCGGTCGCCATGAACTGGGCGGGTACGCCCTTGTTCAGCATTTTACCTATAAAGGGCATCATGACAATGGTACACAACCCGCCCGGGAATAATAACTCACCTGTTTGCTGGGCCGTGAACCCGAGTAAATTCTGACAAAAAACCGGGAACACAAACACCGATCCGTAAAGCCCAAAGCCCAGGATAAATGACGTAAACATACCTACCGCGAAACTTCGATGCCGCATAATACCGAAATTCACTATCGGGTGGTCTGTGCTCAGCTCGCGCCAGATAAATAGGATTGTTCCTAAAACGGCGGTTATGGTAAGCACAAGGATATAAGGTTTCGCAAACCAGTCTTCAGATTCACCTTTTTCCAGAATCGTTTGCAAGCTGCCTACGGCAACCGCCAATAGCCCAATTCCCCACCAATCAATGGGCTTGCCTTTTGCGTCCCTTGGCGTTTCACGCACAAATGTTAAAGCAAAAAATGCAGCGATAGCGCCAACCGGGATATTTACATAAAATATCCACTGCCATGTGGAGTGGTCAGTAATAAACCCGCCGATAGTTGGGCCTACTGTCGGTCCTACTACGGCTCCCAAGCCAAACAGGGCTGTTGCGGTGCCTATTTGTTCGCGCGGCCATGTTTCCAGCAAAATTGCCTGGCCCGTAGAGATCAGACCACCGCCGGCGAATCCCTGTAGTATACGGAATGCAACCAGTTCGTTCAACGAGGTAGAGTTACCACAGAGGAATGACGCTATGGTGAATACTATGATAGAAGCCAGGAAATAATTCTTCCGGCCGAAAAAACTGCCCAACCAACCCGACATAGGCAATATAATTACGTTTGCCACCGCGTATCCGGTAACTACCCAGGCCACGTCCTCAAGAGTTGCGCCCAGGTTACCCTGGATTTTCGGCAGGGCCACATTCACTATCGTTGTATCGATCAGCTCAAGTAATGCGGCCGTTATTACCGTGATGGTAATGATCCATTTTCTAAAACCTGTTTCGGCCATTATTTTTAGTCTTTAATTACAGAAACATTTACACTCATTCCCGGACGCAGCTTTGCCATTGTTTCCTTATCAGCATTGATCTTTATTTTTACAGGTATGCGTTGTACCACTTTCACGTAGTTGCCTGTAGCGTTATCAGGAGGCAGTAATGAAAATTTAGCGCCTGTAGCGGGCGAAAAGTTGTATACCTCGCCCTGTAGCTTCAGATCAGGATAGGCATCTACATCAATATTTACCTTTTGGCCATTTTTTAAGTTGGTTAACTGGGTTTCCTTGAAATTTGCGGTTACGTAAAGGCTGTTATCATTAACTACCGAAAACAAAGTTTGTCCTGCCTGCACCAATTGGCCGATCTGGATATTCTTTTTAGATGCGATACCACTTGAAGGGGATTTAACAGTTGTGTAAGTCAGCTGCAGTTTAGCAAAATCTACGTCTGCTTCCTTTTGGGTAACACCTACGTGGGTTACTTTTAACTGGTTGCGGCTTGTTCCAACCTGCTCCAATGAAGATTTATATTGATCCTCTGCCGCACGGTAAGTAGCCTCGGCAACATCTTTGTCCGATTTTGCCTGGTCAAATTGTTGTTGGGTTACTGAGCCGTCCTTTACCAGGTTGGCATAACGGTCGTAATCTTTAGTTGCCTTTTCCAGCCTTGCTGCTGCCGATGCCACCTGTGCACGTGCGCTTGATGAATTTGCAGCTACAGCAATGATTTGTGACTCGCCCACACCTATGCCGGCACTTGCGCCAGATTGTGCTGCCAAAGCTTGTTCAACTTTTAATTTATAGTCGTGGTCATCCAGTTTTACTAAAACCTGGTCTTTGTTAACATGGCCATTTTCTTCGAAGAAGATGCTGTCCACATAGCCGCCAACACGGGCCACTACCGGGCTGATGTCGCCATCTATCTGGGCATCATCCGTATCGATGTGTTTGCCGTAATAGATATATTCTTTTATCCCGAATGCGATACCGCCTAACAATATAATTCCAAGTATGATAGGTAGTACTTTATTGGGTTTCTTTTTGGGTTCTTGTTCTTGTGCCATTGTATTGGGTTGTTATTATTTGTTAAGTTTTCCGGTTGATTTTAATAAGGTATAATAAGCTAATCCTGCATCAGCTTTTGCAAGCTCTAAGTTGATCTCAGCCTGGTATAGCAGTGTTTCGGCATCGGCCCTGTCTGTAGCTGACGCGATATTGCTCTTGTATTTTGATTCGAGTATCTTGTTGTTCTCGTTTGCCTGGTCTATTGATGTTTGCAATAGCTTGATCTTATTGATCGCAGCCAGGTAATTCTCATAACTGTTATTCACATCCTTGCGGATATTATCAGCTGTGATGCCCTGGTTAATGGTCACCTGGTCGCGCTGTATCCTGGCCTCAGAAACCTTGTTCTTATTGGTCCATAGCGACGAGAAGTTCCAGCCAAACGTTAAACCTACTGTAACCGGCGTGATGAAGTTTCCTGATTTTGGCAGCGGATTGATATTCGCATCCACATAATAAGTTCCGAACGAAGCCGCAAGTGTCGGCATCTGGTTGGCCCTTACATTCTTGATGTTTGTTTCGGCAACTTTTGATTGCAATACCAATTGCTGCACTTCCTGGCGGGCCATCATGGCCGTATCAAGATAATTGCTCAGTGACGCTACCTGGCGATCGGCTTCTTTGATCTGGTCGATATTGATCTGGGTAGTTTCGGGCAAGCCTAACAGGATATCTAAATTGTAATTGATGATCTTGCGATTGCTTTCCAGGTCGATGCCGTTCAGCTCAACGTTCGACCGCTGCAATTGGAAACGAAGCACATCGTTTTTAGTAACCAGTCCCTGGTCAAAAAAGCGCTGCGACTGGTGGATCTGTGCATCGATAGATTTCAGGTTTGAATCTACCACCTTTTTGCTCTGCAATACTTTATAAAGATTGTAGTACTCGCTGATCACATCATAAGTGATCTCATCCTTGTCCTTGTCGGCATCCAAACGGGATACTTTGGTCAGGAGCTCGGTCGATTCACGTGCGTACCTGTATTTACCACCGGCAAATATGGGTTCGTTTAAGGATACGATGCCTAAATAGGCATCAGCGCTTTTAGGCAGATTAAAACTTGCATCCGGGCCAAAAGATAATTTGTTAGCCGGGATCTCTGCGCGGTTATAGGCAAAGCTTGCTTTACCTGTTGGCAATGCAGCATCCTTAGCCTGGTTGTACTGTGACACAGCCTGGTCGATCTTGGCTTGCGAAAGCTTCAATAACTTGCTGTTTTGAATGCCCAGCTTTATAGCTTCATCAAGCGTTAAAGTTTTGTCCTGCGCATACGCGGAAGTGATCATCAAACCCGGTATCAGAATTGCTATCGCAAAACGGAAAAGGGTTTGAACCATTTTTATAAATGGCTTTGTGTGTTGGGGTTTATTTATTTGTATATTCATGTTCTTTCACTAAGTAAGCTTTTAGCAGTCTTTTTAAATAGGCTTCGATACGCGGCTTCAGTTTCCCCTGCAATAATTTATCATCCTGGATATCATAGCCCAGCATCACTGAGGTCAGTTGTGGCGAGTTGATAATAAAGTTCTTCGTTCCATAAATGGTGGCAATCACCATTTCCACATCAATGTCTTCATTAAACTCCCCGTTATCTATACCGTCCTGTAATATCTTGCGCACTTCACCCACATTCTTCATCAGTATTTGTGATATCTTGTCGGCAAGCTCACCCTTGCGCTGCATGGTCATTTCCTGGTATAGCATTTTTTGAAAGCAGTTGTTGTTAACTACCCGCTCTGCATACATTTCAATGTACTTTTCAACTTTGTCCCAGGCGGTCATGCTTTCATCGCTGCCCAAATTTTGAAGCAGGTTTTGAAACGAGGTGATCTTCCGGTTAAAAATTGCGATAAACAATCCTTCTTTTGAACCGAAATAATAATTCAGCATGGCCATATTTACACCGGCTTCGCCCGAAATCGCGCGGGTGGAAGCCCCATCAAATCCGAGTTCTGAAAAAACCTTTTCAGCAACGTCAAGGATATGATCTTTCTTGTCTATTTTATCTTTGTCCATCTCTTTCTCCGGCACAAAATTAATCAATCGATTGATTATACTATAATCCTTTTGTTATATTATTGTAATTATTTGATTCCCACTATAAATTTTTTAATCAATCGACCGATTATTTATAAATATTTGATGTAACAGTTTTGTTTTACATTTGACCTGTTAAAAATATCACCCTATATTCCCTGATATTTCGAATTATGAGAAGGCTTATTTTTTCCCTTATATCCCTATTGTGTGCTTGTCGTGTTTTTGCGCAAACCGCCCCGCCCGCAGACATAGCCACCATTGAGCAGAATTTTAAAAAGCTGGATGTATTGGGCAGTGTACTATACGTAGCGGCGCATCCGGATGATGAGAATACGCGCCTGCTGGCCTATTTAGCGCAGGAAAAGCATTATCGCACGGGCTACCTTTCCATTACCCGTGGGGATGGCGGGCAGAATTTAATCGGGAATGAGCAAAGTGAATTGTTGGGATTGATCCGCACCCAGGAACTTTTGGCGGCGCGCAGGGTTGACGGCGCCGAGCAGTTTTTTACACGGGCCAACGATTTTGGTTTTTCAAAGGGACCAGAAGAAACGCTTAATTTCTGGAATAAAGAAAAGGTTTTGGGTGATGTTGTTTGGGTAATTCGTAAGTTCAGGCCTGATGTGATCATTTGCCGTTTCCCTACTACGGGCGAAGGTGGCCACGGCAATCATACCGCATCAGCCATACTGGCACAGGAGGCTTTTAGTGCGGCGGCAGATCCCAAACGTTATCCCGAACAGTTGAAATACGTCCAAACCTGGCAGGCCAAGCGTTTAATGTGGAACACATTTAGTTTCGGCACTATCAATACCACCGCGCCCGATCAGTTCAAAGTCAATGTGGGGGTATATAACCCGATATTAGGCAAAGGCTACGGCGAAATGGCCGCTGAGAGCCGTTCGAATCACAAAACACAGGGTTTTGGCTCGGCAAGGCAAAGGGGCGACGCTTTCGAATACTTCAAAACTATTTTAGGCGATGCGCCAAAAGATGACCTGATGGACGGGGTGAATACTACCTGGGGCCGTGTGGGTAATCAGGCCATCGGAAATGATATCGAAGCGATCAATAAAAACCTTGACCCGGAACACCCGGATAAATCGGTATCAAAACTGGTGAATTTGCTGGGAAGGATGGAAAAGGTATCGGATAGGTATTGGAAGGAGCAGAAGACAAAGGAATTAAGCGAGTTGATAGCAGCTTGTGCGGGGTTGTGGTTTGAAAGTTATACCAGCGAGCAAGCCTATGCTTTACATGATAGTATTGAAATCCGTTCGCAGGTAATTGAAAGATATAATGACAAGGTAAAAATAAATGTAGTGGACGGCTTGCATTTTGGTGATGGGGGCAAGGTTATTCCTGCCAATGAAATACAAACATTTAGTAGTAAAATATTAGCAAATAAAATCACACAACCATATTGGCTCGAAGAACCGCATGGCATCGGATCGTATATTATAAAGAACCAACAATTTGTAGGTAGTCCGGAAAATCCTGACCTTCCTAAAATCGAATATGAATTTAGCATTGAAGGTAGCCTAATTCACTTTGAGCGCCAGTTAGTTTATAAATACGTTAACCCTGCGGTTGGAGAAATTTATCAGCCGGTAGAAATTACCCCACCTGTAACTGCCAACATACAAGGCCAGGTCTATATTTTCAACTCACAACAACCGCAAACCATACAGGTAAAACTGAAAAGCTTTAAAAATGCCGCCACAGGCAATATCCGCCTGAACGCCCCTGCGGGGTGGAAGATTAGTCCGGAGAGTGTGGCTTTTACCAATAAATCTAAGGGCGATGAATGGGAGCAGGATTTTACAGTCACCCCGGCAAGCAGTCAGTCGCAAACAGGCACGCTGGAAGCACAGGTTACCCTGGGACTTAATTCAGAGGTTTATAATTATGGCATCTTATCGATCAGGTATAATCATATTCCGAATATTACCATCTTCCCGCCTGCACAGGCCAAGTTATTACAGCTCGATCTGAAAATAGCAGGAAAACGTATTGGCTATATTAACGGTGCCGGTGATTTGGTGCCCGATGCCCTGCGACAGGTAGGTTACGAAGTGCATGAGCTGAATGAAAATCAAATCCTGAATGGCGACCTTTCGGGATACGATGCTATTGTGGTTGGTGTACGTGCATACAATGTTGACCCGCGTTTGGCTATTGAAAATCCGAGATTACTGGATTATGTGAAAAATGGCGGTAACTTATTGGTGCAGTACAATAACAACCAGGGACTGGTAACCAAAAATATTGGCCCATATCCATTTAAGGTAGTGAATGAACGCGTCACCGATGAGACCGCCAAAATCACCATCATCGACCCGAACAACCCGGTTTTAAATTATCCCAACAAGATCACCCCGGCTGATTTTGACGGCTGGATACAGGAACGTGGCTTATATTTCACTAAAGACGCCGACCCGCAATACCAAAAGGTTCTGCAAATGAATGATCCCGGCGAAGCGCCCAAAGACGGCTCGCTGATCACCACGCAATACGGCAAGGGTAGGTTTATTTATACCTCGCTCTCGTTTTTCAGGCAATTGCCGGCAGGAGTACCCGGTGCGTACAGGTTGTTTATTAATATGCTGAACAAGCCGAAGGCAAATCCGTGAAATATAAAAACGTCATCCCGAACTTGTTTCGGGATCTCACAGGACGGGTGACCCGGATGGTGGTTACTTGGCACGTGAGGTGCCGAAACGAGTTCGGCATGACACCGACACAAAATAAAAAGCACCCCTTGCTACACATCATTTAAACAATTACTTTTGCAGGGTTGTTAAATATCATATCATGACACATACAGAAGAAAAAGAAGAGATCAACTTCAATGCATTATATTACCTGGTGGGCCTGCTTACCGGCTTGTTTATCGGTGTAGTTATCGATATCAGCATTACCTGGACACTTTCCCTTGGTGTTGTAGGTTTATTGTTTGCAGCGTTATTCCTGCAGGTATTTGTCAGGGGCCGTGAGCAACGTTGATCCCGATCTTCCCTCATTCATAAAAAACTGGAACCAGTTTTACGGTATTGTTATCGTATGGCTGGTTTTTTTAATTTTCGTATTTTGGCTCATTACGATCCTCTTTAAATGAGCTTACCCGATTGGATCGTTTTAGGTGTTACCATTTTGTCCATTGTGATCTATGGCATCTGGAAAAGCGGTAAAAATCAAAACATTGATCAGTACCTGGTAGGCAGCCGCTCCATGCCCTGGTATACGGTAGGGTTATCCGTGATGGCGACACAGGCCAGCGCCATTACTTTCTTATCAGCACCGGGACAGGCTTATTCCGACGGGATGCGCTTTGTGCAATTCTATTTCGGCCTGCCGCTGGCCATGATCGTGCTGTGTATCACTTTCGTCCCCATTTTCCATAAGCTGAAGGTTTATACCGCCTATGAATTCCTCGAACAGCGCTTCGACCTGAAAACACGGGCACTTACTTCGTTCCTGTTCCTTGTTCAGCGTGGCCTTTCTACAGGCATCACTATTTATGCACCATCTATCATTTTATCAACTATACTGAATATCGATACCGTTTACACCACCCTCTTTATCGGCGGACTTGTGATATTTTATACGGTATACGGGGGCACCAAAGCAGTATCCTATACCCAGTTGCTGCAAATGAGCATTATATTTTTAGGCATGTTTGCTGCCGGGGTGCTGGTGGTGATGTTATTGCCATCAGGCGTCGGATTTACCAAAGCATTGCATCTTGCGGGTAAATTGGGAAGAATGAATGTGATCGACTGGAAGTTTGACATCAACAACCGCTACACCGTTTGGAGCGGTATTATCGGCGGGTTTTTCCTGCAGCTATCCTACTTCGGTACCGACCAAAGCCAGGTGGGGCGATATTTAACGGGCAGTTCGATAGGACAGAGCCGTTTGGGATTGATCATGAACGGGCTGATCAAAATACCGATGCAATTTATGATCCTGCTGATCGGCATATTGGTGTTCGCCTTTTACCAGTTTAGTCAGCCACCATTATTTTTTAACCGCTACGAGGTAAAACAAGTACAGGATAGCAAATATGCCCCAGAATACAAAAAGCTGGAAGACCAGTATTCAGTGGCGTTTCTACAAAAGAAAAATAAAGCGGACGAGTTATTGACCGCTATGGATAGTAAAGACGCTGACAAGATCAGCCGGGCCAATGTTGGTTTAAAACAAGCCGATGCGCAGCAAATGATCATCCGTAAAGACGCCATCGCCCTGATGAAAAAAAATAACAAAGAGGCTGATGTTGACGATACCAATTATGTTTTCCTCAATTTTGTAACGCACTACCTTCCACGAGGATTAATAGGCTTGCTTATAGCCATTGTGTTTTTGGCCTCGATGGGTTCCACAGCCAGTGCGTTGAATTCGCTGGCGTCCACCAGCGTGGTAGATATCTATAAACGCATTATTAATCCCAATGCGACCGATAAAAACTACCTGGATGCTTCACGCATCGCTACGGTGATATGGGGATTGGTTTGTATAGGGATGGCACTTTACGCCAGTAAAATGGGTAACCTTCTCGAAGCCGTAAATCAACTGGGCTCCTACATTTATGGCACTATCCTGGGGGTTTTCGTGGTAGCATTTTACTTGAAAAGAATCAGGGGAACTTCGGTTTTTATTGCTGCCGTTTTAACAGAGGCCACAATCTGTATTATGGGCTATTATAAAGTGATCGCCTATTTGTGGCTAAATGCGATTGGATGTATTTTGGTGATATTGATCGCCGGGCTAATTAATGTTGCATTAGGTGAAAGTGTAAAGTCGAAAGGATAAAGGCGCCTTTTACCTTTGTCCTTTCGACTTTTACTTTTCTCACGCCTTCTCTTCCCAAATCATACACAAATGCAATATCGTCTCCACCGCTTTTTGCATATCCTGCACCGATACCCACTCCTGCTTACCATGGAACGCATGTTCACCCGCAAAAATATTGGGGCAGGGCAAGCCCATAAAAGATAACCTCGAACCATCGGTGCCACCGCGAATGCTGCAAAGGCGTGGCTTAAGCCTGGCGCGCTGCATAGCTTCCATGGCATATTCCGTGATCTGTGGGTGCTGATCAAGCACACTCTTCATGTTGCGGTATTGCTCACGTGTCTGCAATTCATAACTGCTGCCCGGGAAGTCTTCCAGCACCTTCTCCGTAATCGTCCTGATCACATCGGCGTGCTGCTTTAGTTTTTCATCTTCAAAATCACGGATGATAAAATCTATCTCAGCAGTTTCCAAATGCCCGCTGATAGAAACCGGGTGAACAAAGCCCTGCATCCCCTCCGTACCTTCGGGCGAAAGATCATAAGGAAGCGCCGAGACTATCCGACCGGCTATTTTTATGGCGCTTTGCATTTTTCCTTTTGCAAATCCCGGGTGTGCGCTGATCCCATGTATAATCAGCTTTGCTCCGTCAGCCGAAAAATTTTCATTCTCCATGTTCCCAGCGCTTTCGCCATCCATGGTATAGCCTGCGTAAGCACCCAGCTTTTCCATATCCACTTTGTCCACTCCCCGGCCTATCTCCTCATCAGGCGTAAACAGTATCCTTATTTTCCCGTGCTTTATTTCCGGGTGATTTATTAGCTGGTAACAGGCGTCCATAATTTCGGCCACCCCGGCTTTATTATCCGCGCCGAGCAGGGTAGTACCGCTGGCGGTGACGACATCATTGCCGATTTGATTCTTCAGGTCCGGGTGCTCATTTAGTCTAATAATTTGCGAAGCGTCATCGGGTAATACCAAATCCTGCCCCTGGTAATTTTGGTGCACGATGGGTTTAACATCCGTTCCGCTGCAATCGGGTGCGGTATCCATATGCGAGCAAAAACAGATCACCGGAACATCCTTTTCGGTGTTGGAGGGGATGGTCGCATAAACATATCCGTTCTCATCAATGTGCGAATCTTGTAACCCAATCTCAATTAATTCGTTTACAAGGAATCTTCCTAAATTTTTCTGCTTTTCCGTTGACGGACAAGTATCAGAATTGGGATCAGATTGTGTATCAATGGTTACGTAGTGCAAAAAACGTTCGGTAACCGTGAAATTTAGTGGTGAATTTAAGCTCATAAATAGCGTTTATATTAACAGAAATCATATTTTTGACAGGACTTGACTAAGCTGCTTCAAAAATTGTAAAATATTGATTAAAATCAGGCATTGAAAAAATTCATTTTATTTTTAGTATTTGCTTTCGCGGCAGTTGTTGTAAAAGCCCAGCAGGGATATAACTATAAGCAGTTTGGTATCGGGTTAGATGTTAGTTATGAGCGCGGTTACACCAATGTTCAACGGCAGGACAATCATATAGGTGCGAACATCAATTTTATCTACAATTACAGCCCTTACATCCCCATTACAGCGGAGTTACAATTCGGTAACTTATCCGGTGGTGGCATCACCCGCGATCTGGATAAGTACGGACGCCAGTACGACAATCACTACGAAGCCTTTGTACTACATGGCGATTTCCAATTGGGCGAGGTGATCGATTACTCGGAAAGCAACGTCTTAAATATTTTAAAGAATGTTTATTTTGGCAGTGGCGTGGGCGTGGTATTTAATAGCAATACCGTGCAGCGCACAAATTTGTATCCCGAAAATGGCCGTCTCGATTATGTTTTCCCCGGAAAAGATGCCAGCATTAACTTGACCGTTCCTTTAAGGTTTGGGTATGAATTTAAACTCTACAATGAATACGAGGAACCTTATATGGCCATCGATATCGGCTATGTGCACAACATGGTGTTTGGCGAAGGGCTTGATGGTTATGATGACCCCGAAAGTAAATTTAAAAACAACGCGACCAACCAATACCGGCAGATCGTTATCGGGGTTAAATTCAACTTTGGTAATGTAACTTCATTCAATAAGCTGATCAGGCGTTTCTATTAATTTTGAACTTAGAAGAGATACGCGATTATTGCCTCGCAAAACCGGGTGTGACCGAGGGTTTACCCTTCGGCGAGGATACCCTTGTGTTTAAGGTCGGCGAAAAACTTTTCCTGCTCACCAGCATTTCGGACCCTACCAGCTTTAATGTGAAGTGTGACCCCGAACGGGCAGTCGAACTACGCGAACAACACTCCGAAGTAATACCGGGCTACCACATGAACAAAAAGCACTGGAACACCGTCCATACCGATGGCAACCTTACCCGCAGGCAGCTTTGCGAAATGATCGACCATTCTTATGATCTCGTCTTCAATAGCTTACCCAAAAATATCCAGACCGAGATCAATAAATGATTTTTCCATTGTCCACTTTTAGCGGGGTGTTCCATTTAGAATATATGTACACTTTGGAACAGTAACAATAGTTAAATAAATTAACTATTAATGTTCTGACAATACAGTGTCAGTACTTTATTCAAACCCTTTCCATAAATTTGTATATTGCATCATTAACCTTATCCATTAAATGAAAATGAAATATTTGCTGGTGTTTATCCTGCTGGTGAGCGTCAACTGTTACGGGCAGGATTACAAAAGTCAGATCGATGCTTTCAGAAACCAATATAAGAGCGATTTTTTAACGGACGCCAGCTCACCCCTGAAAAAAGATGATCTGCAATATCTGCGCTTTTATGATGCCGACAGCACTTACCGGGTCACCGCCAAAGCTGAAATTTTAGTAAACGACCCCGTGTTTGCCATGCCCACTTTCACAGGTGGCGGACAGCAATACACCCGTTACGCTGTGCTGAAGTTCACGCTGAAAGGCAAAGCCATGCAGCTTGACATCTACAAAAGCATCGCGTTGGCCAAAGTGCCGCAATACAGCGATTACCTGTTTATCCCCTTTACCGATGGAACCAACGGTACCACCACCTATGGCGGCGGCCGCTATATCGACATGCGCACCGGCGACTTTAAAAACAACACTGTCGTAATCGATTTTAACAAAGCCTACAACCCCTACTGCGCCTTCGGCGGCGGCTACACCTGCCCCAAACCGCCGGACGAAAATCATCTACAGGTTGCCATAGAAGCAGGTGAAAAATTGTATGCAGGGGAGAAGAAGCATTAAAATGATTTTGGACTATAAATCCTGGTATAAGCAATGAGTGGCTTTAAATCAAAAGTCTTAAACTATATAATCGGCTTTATATTAGCAGTAATAACCGTGATAGTTATTAAGAGGGACATTTTTGCCGAAAATACGGTGGATTGGAATTTCAAAGGGGAGGTTACGAAAGTCAAATATGATGTTAAAGGCTGCCCCACTGTAACTGTTCGCGGAAAAAAATATTATTTGTTTAATGTTGTTCTGATGTATACAATTAATAGGGGTGATACAATTATTAAAAATAAGGGTGACCTTCGGATTAAAATAATTAGGCGGAATACAAAAGATACTCTTTACACTGACACCAATTCTGAGGGAAACGAGATCGATTGGCATTTTAAAAATGTTGTAACGAATGTTGTTTATGAGGAGAGGGGGTTTGTTGATATAATGTTGAACGGAAAAGAATATACTCTGGATGACGTTATATGGGATATTAGCAAGAAAATTCGAAAAGGAGACACCCTAATTAAAAGCGCTGGTAACATGCGCATTAAAATACTCAGACCGAATACTCAGGACACCATTTATTTAAACGGCCGCAGTAATTAGTTTTTTAGTCCCGGCTACTACGAGTTAGCGAAGCGTAACTCGTGGAAAAGCTTGTTTCAGTTTTCAACTGCAATATGAGGCGTCGTAAAAATTCTAATCATACAATCCTTTAACGGCGAAGCCCTCTTGAACACCTATAAAAAACAAACACAAGTGAAAAATCCCAAAAATCATGGTTCAGACATCGCGTAAGGATAGAAGCGGATACAGGCCATGTGATTAAGGCCCGCACAGTATAAGCGCATAGCCCGACCCGTTCCGAAGGAATCCCTTCGGGACAGGGATACGCCCAAAAAACACCGACCGATTATGTACCCGCAGGGCACCCCCCAAAGAGGACCCTGCGACGCAACATATCATATACTACCGTATTACCTCAACCCTCAAAAAAGTAGCGGGTATAGAAGTACTGCCGGCAACAGTGCTTTGATTTTGACTTTCAAACAAGGCCTCCAGTTCTTTTTGCAGGTCTGCCGCTTTACCATTTTTCTCAGCCGCTTCAAAAGCGTTCATGGTTGGGCCATAGTAAAGTTTAAATATGCTGACAAACTCCGAAGGCGTACAAGCGGTGTTAAATGTGAAGGTATCCCTGGCAAAAGTTATATTTTCTTTGGGGATACCGGCGCTTACAAAACGTTCAGTAACGTTCGCCTCAACACCCCAAAGCATCGGACTCACAAAGCCCTCAGGTGGTGGCGGTGTATAAGCAGAGCTGACTTTCAGTATTTGCGCTACCAGTGTCGGATCGCCCGGTATCCAGTTGCCCATAATGATCCTGCCGCCCGGGCGGGTTACGCGGACCATTTCTTTAGCCACATCAAATGGCTTTGGTGCAAACATAGCGCCGAAGATGCTTACCACGAGGGCAAAAGATCCGTCTTTTAATTCATGAAGGTCTGTTGCATCCCCTTCCTGGATGCTGCAGTTGGTTAAGCCTTCAGCTTTAGCCCTGGCGTTCCCGGCTTCCACCAGGTTGCTGGCTATATCTACGCCTAATACTTGTGCGCCGAGTTTTGCTTCTGGTATCGCCGTAGTCCCGTCGCCGCAGCCAAGATCAAGGACATTCATCCCTTTGGTGATTCCCAGTTTGGCCACCAGTGCTTCACCGCTTTCACGCATCGTGTTCGCTATTTGGGTAAAGTCACCCTTTTCCCATAGTATTTTGTTTGGATTCATATGATTATATTTTTATTCAAAAGTACGGAGCGATTATTTTTTCCACTTATCTAAAAAGTTCAGATACATGATTTAAAAGTCCAAATCCCATAAAAGCTGATTTTAAGCGGTTAATTATAATTGCTAACTTTATGATTCTCATGATCAATTTTTACGAAAGCGTACTTCAGCACCCTAATTATTACCGCCAATTTAATTGTAGCGATACCCTTATTACGGTATTTAATTGCCCGCTGGAGGCACGCCTGATGACGACGAAGTTTGCTTCGCTATGGACGCAATACAATTACCTGTTATATGTTGTTGAGGGACGAAAGATATGGCATACGGCAGATGGTTCATATGATATCAAAACAGGCAGCTGCATATTTGTGCGGAAAGGGGCCGTGGTATTGGAACAATTTTTTGACACCGGCTTTTGTGTGATCCTATTTTTTATTCCGGATGATTTTATTTGTAATACATTGAATGCCAAACTGCTCCAGTTTAATAAATCGAATCATACTCACAAGCAGGTGATAGCATTGGAGACAAGTGATACGTTGGCTGCTTTCTTTTTATCGATGTCATCCTATTTTAGCGCGGCAAAAGAACCCGCCCAGGAATTACTGGAATTAAAATTTAAAGAACTCATTTTAACCATCGCGGATAACCCCGGCAACGCCGAGCTGCTCTCATATTTTTGCGCATTACAGCATGAACCCCGGCCCGTGGCCCTGGAAAGACTGATGCTGGAAAATTATTGTTATAATCTCAAGTTGGAGCAATTTGCCAGGCTAAGCAATCGCAGCCTTTCTGCTTTCAAAAGGGATTTCCAGGCTGTATTCCGCACCACGCCGGGTAAATGGCTTTTAGAAAAGAGGCTGCTGCACGCTAAAAATCTGCTTACGAATACCAACAAAACCATTAGTGAGGTTTCTTTTGAAAGTGGCTTTGAAACGCAGTCGCACTTTAGCCGCGCATTTAAAGAAAGATTTGGTGCAGTCCCTTCGTCGATAAGCAAAAATCAAGCAGCAGTCCCTGTCTTTTCAAGCTCAAACAGTTAAAGGAAAATTTACTGACAAAACCGTGTCAGTACTTTTCCACCCTACATTCATTATCTTTGTAATATCCCCGTAGCAAACCTTATTTAATCACCCGCCAAATCTATATTTGTCAAAACTAATTTTATCATGAAACGATACTTGCCGGTCCTGCTGATCTGTTTTATTTTTTGCCAGGCTAAGGCCCAGCTAACGCCCTTTGAATTAAGCAAGGACAAAAACTATACGGCCACCTATGCCGAAATAATGGCTTATTATCAAAAGCTGGGTAAGCAATACCCCCAAATGAAGCTGATCAATTACGGCACGACGGATGTGGGCAAGCCTTTGACATTGGTTGTATTATCGCGCGATAAGGTCTTCGATCCGGCATTGATCAAAAAGCAAAATAAAAGGATACTGCTTATCAACAACGGCATTCACCCCGGCGAACCCGAAGGCATCGACGCCAGCATGATGATTACCCGCGACCTGCTAAAAAAGAACCAGTTGCCAAAAAACATGGTCCTCTGCTTTATCGCGGTATATAATATCGACGGCTGCCTCAACCGTGGCGTATCGCGCGTCAACCAGAATGGCCCGCGGGCTTATGGCTTCCGCGGCAATTATAAAAACCTCGACCTGAACCGTGATTTCATCAAGGCCGACAGCAAAAATGCCTGGGCCTTCGAAAAGATACTCAACACCTGGCAGCCCGAAGTTTTCCTGGATAACCACACCAGCGACGGTGCCGATTACCAGTACGTGATGACGCTGATCGAAACACAAAAGGATAAGCAGAACCCTATCCTGGCGGAATACACTTCCAAAACGCTTTCGCCCGAACTATACAAACGTATGGCCAAAAGCGGTTTCGAAATGACGCCCTATGTTGAAGAAAAAGAACATACGCCAGATTCAGGTATCGTAAGCTTTTTGGAAACGCCGCGTTTTGCCACCGGCTACACCGCCCAGCACAATATCATCAGCTATATCACCGAAACGCATATGCTGAAGGCTTTCGACAAACGCGTGTACGCCACTTATGATTTTATGCAGGCGCTGTTCGATATCTGCGAACGTGATGCAAAACTCATCGGTGAGGTAAAACGCAAGGCAGATGAACAGGTAGCGCAGCAAACCAAATTCGCGCTTAACTGGACAGTGGATGAGGACAAATATGATACCCTCACCTTTAAAGGCTTCGAAGCCGGCTACAAGTCCAGCGGGGTAAGCGGACTGCCGCGTTTGTATTACGACGAAAGCAAGCCTTACACCAAAACCATTAAGTATTACGACAATTACAAGCCGACCGCATTCGCGGACAAACCCGCAGCCTATGTGATCCCGCAGGCCTGGCAAAAAGTGGTCGAATTGTTCAAATTGAACAATATCGTGATGCATCAGCTAACGCACGATACCACGCTCGATCTGCAGATGTATTACATCGGCGATTACAAGACCGGCCAACGCCCTTATGAGGGCCACTATGTGCACAGCAATGTAAAGCTGAACCCGGTGACCGCAAAGGTGCAATACTATGCCGGTGATTATGTGGTATATACCAACCAGGCTTTGAACCGTTACATTGTGGAAACGCTGGAACCGCAGGGTGTCGATTCATTCTTCGCCTGGAACTTTTTCGATTCGATCCTGGGGGCAAAGGAATATTACTCAGATTATGTATTCGAGGATGTAGCTGCCGACCTCCTGCAAAAAGACCCTGAACTGCGCAAAAAGTTGGATAATGAAAAAGTAAAAAACCCTGAATTGGTCAAAAGCGCTGCCATGCAATTAAACTTTGTGTACCGCAACTCGCCTTATTTCGAAAAAACCTACCTTCGCTACCCGGTGGGGAGATTATTAACAGATACCAAACTCGACCTAAAATAAATGGAAGAATATTTCGCTTTGGCGCCCGTAGCGTCCGTCATTTTTGCAATTACAGTTATTACTTCCCTCATCGCCTTTTATAATGAGGATATTTATTCGCGCTTTATGCTGCATCCCTACAGCGTTTCGCGCGGCAAAAGGGTTTATACCCTCATCACCAGCGGCCTCATTCATAACGACTGGATGCACCTCATATTTAACATGCTCTCCTATTACTTTTTTGCTGGGGTGTTGGAGAAAAATCTAGGGCACTGGCAGTTTGGTGTACTTTATGTTTTAAGCCTGGTGTTAAGCGATCTCCCTTCAGTAAATAAGCACAAGGAAGACTACGGGTATCACAGTTTAGGTGCATCGGGTGCTGTCAGCGCGGTAATTTTTGGGTCGATATTGTTTGCTCCGCTCACCCCGATCTATATCATGTTGATACCGATACCGATCTATGGCGTTTTGTTCGCGATATTATACCTGGTTTATTGTCATTATGCTTCCAAACATGCCCGCGACAATGTAAACCACGATGCACACATGTTCGGGGCGCTTAGCGGACTGGCTATCACCGTCATTCTGCATCACGAGGTGTTGCCCCTGTTTATTCACACCATTACAGAGAAAGTTCAATCGTTGTTGCATTGATAAAATTCCCCTCAGCATCAAGTAAAAAACTGATCGGGTTTTCAGGGTCTTTAATGATCTCCAGCAGCAGGTAGCCCCACTTTTTCCAGAAGTTTTCGAGCACCTGTCCGTAGGTTTTGTTTTGCCAGAAGTCGAACAGCGGCTTGCTGATCACACCACGTAGCGGCATATCTTCGATATAGGTCTCTTCCCCAACCGGCAGGATGTTATACTCCGGAAGGCGGTTAAACAGGTAGGCCGAATAAAATATCCGGGCGTTAAATTCTTCAAACTGTATCGGGTGCAGGGTTTGCCGCTCTATTTTTTCCAATACCTCACGGTGATAAAAACGGTTGGCCCCGTTATCCTGCAAACAAAGGATCAATCCAAAATCCTTGATTCGTAGCGAGAAGGTTAGTGTATTGATCTCATCGCGATAACCAAATAGGTCTGCTTCATTATTCACCTTAAACAAAAACAAGCTGAACGGCTTAAACTCCTCGAATACAATTGGCTGGTTAATACTTTGCAGCATCAGGTGCAGGTTGCCAAACTTATGGATCAGCGCCTGCGAAATATTAAACTCCTGCCCCTGGGCATGCTGCTGTTTAATGCCGACCTGCATTTCGTTAAAGACAATGCCATAAAGCAGTTTGCCCGCCCATTGAAAAAGTTTCAGCTCATCCAGTTCTTTCACCGCATCGTAACCGGTTTCAAATGCAGCCGCTATTTCCGCCTCTAATGGTTCCAGGTATTGCTCGTTAATAATAGCAGCACATGGAATTTTCAGGTCTTTATAGGTAGCGATGCTTTCATCCAGCAATTTAAAAGGCTGATCGGCCAAATTATAAGCGCTCATCAGCCAGGCCGGGAACACCTTTATCTTTTCCTCGTCAGACGTTAAAGCCTGCCCGGACAGAAAACAGTTGCGGTTGCTGAAATTAAATTGTTCGAACGGATTATAAATTTGTGCCGGCATGGCCGCAAAGATAAGGATGTATTTTTAGCGAAAAATTTTAGCTTTGAATTTAACATGCTACTGACTTACCGCCCTTTCGAGCTCGAACTAAAGCACCCCTTTACCATCGCTAAATTTTCGCGCACTTCAACCCCGTTAATGTTATTACAGATTGCGCACGAAGGTTTTATCAGTTATGGCGAGGCCTCCATGGTGCCCTACATGGGAGAAAACCAACAAAGCGCGACTGAATTTCTAAACAGGGTTGATGTTAATCAATTTAAATACCCATTCGATTTCGCGGCCATCATTAAATACCTCGATAGCATTGCCCCGGGTCAGCCCGCCATCAAAGCTGCTATCGATATCGCCCTGCATGATTTGGAAGGAAAGCTCAAAGGTCAACCCTGCTGGCAATTACTGGGTAGCGATCCGCAGAAAATGCCGGTCACCAGTTTTACCATTGGTATCGATACGCCAGATATGATCATCAAAAAAGTAAAAGAAGCAGAAGGCTGCAAAGTGATCAAAGTAAAGCTGGGCAGGGATAGCGATAAGGAATTGATCAAAACCATCCGCTCGGTAACCAATGTGCCGCTTTATGTAGATGCCAACCAGGGCTGGACGGATCTGCAGCAAAGCCTCGACATGACCTACTGGCTACAGGATCAGGGCGTATTGCTGATAGAACAACCAATGCCGAAAACCGACCCCGGCAGCAACGCCTGGCTAACTGAACGCAGCCCAATACCCATCATCGGCGATGAATCCATACAGCGCCTGCCAGATGTGGAGAAGGCGAAAGGAGTTTATCATGGCATCAATATTAAGCTGATGAAATCAGCAGGTATGTACGAGGCGCATCAGATGATATTAAAGGCAAAAGAGCTCGGACTGAAAATATTGATCGGCTGTATGAGCGAAACCAGCTGCGCCACCCTCGCCGCCGCCGCCCTCGCCCCTCAATGCGATTGGGCCGACCTGGACGGGCCGTTACTGGTAAAAAACAATCCATTCAAAATGCCGGATTTTAAAGATGGAAAGTGGGTGTTAAATGATGACCCAGGACTTGGTTTACATCATTAAAAAGCTTTGACAACTTTCAAAAAGTTGTCAAAACTACTATTCATTAAGCTTTTTTAGGCGGCGTAAATTTTGTCACCTGGTTTTTGATCGGTTTTACAGTTCTCAAATATCTGTAAATTGCAGCCAAATCTTCCTGCGTCATCCTGCTGTACATGTTCCATGGCATAATGCTGTTGAACTCGCCCGGTGCCACTACAGGTAGTTTATAGGTTGAATCGGCATATTGTTTAAAACGTTTGATAAAGGCTTCTTCCGTCCAGCCTCCAATACCGGAACCGGCATCCATGGTCAGGTTGGCCGAGCGGACAACCGATCCATCAGGCATATTAAACTCCCTGCCGCCACTGAAGGCTAGCGCCGGAATGATGCTGCCCTTATCAACCTGGGTATGGCATTCGATACAAGCCGAGGCATTCACCATATAGGCGCCATAGGCCAGCTCATTAGATTTTGCCGGTATTTTCTGCGGGGTTGCTTTTTTGGGTATCGTATTAATGATAAAATTCATCGGGAAATCAGAAGCAGATTCAGGCACCTGGCTTTCAATAGGAGCAAGTGAGCGCACATAGGCGATGATGCTTTTAATATCCTCCGGGTCCATTTTTCCATAATGCCCGTAAGGCATCACTGGGAACATCGCGCGGCCCTCTTTGGTAACGCCGGTCGTGATCAGGCGGAATAATTCACCATCAGTATACCTGCTGATACCGGCAGGCGTAATATTCTTTGAATAATATACGCCCGGAAATCCAACCTTCTGGTCAAACCGCTCACCGCCTTTTCCGAGTGTGCCAGGGGTCAATGGGCCTGCAAATTTAGTCCAGTCGCGGGTGGAATGGCAATCCATACAAACGGTAACGCTGTTGGCAAGATATCTTCCGCGTTCGATCCGTTCTTTGGTATATTCGATTTTGAGGACTGGCGCATGGCCCACATTGGGAAGGGCTGTTTTGATATAGATCAGCGTTGCCGAAACAAACAAGATCAGGATAAGCAAAATATAACCGATAACTTTAAAAAACTTTTTCATGTGATGATATGGTAGGTTGACGTATCAGCATAAACGCCTTAGCTAAAATGAAGATATAAGAAAAACTGACGCCACGCAAATATTATTTTTTATAAATTATTGAAGATTAGTACAATTGAATATGCCTGAAAAATAACTATTGTCCATTTTTAATTATGTTTACCGTATAATCAATTTACCATGAAACCCTTCTTGCTTTCCCTTTGCTGTGTTTCGATCCTGGTTTTTAGCAGTTCCTTTCAGCCTAAAGATGATTGGAATTACCTGCTGGACAAGAAGCTTTCCAAATGGGAGATATATCAAAGCTTTCGCCATAAATTAGGCTACAAAGGCGAAGCACCGAAGGATGAAAACGGCAATCTGATCAAACCTATCGGATACAACATCAATGAGGGTAAAGTATTCAGCATCATCGAAGAAAACGGCGAGCCTGTTTTACATATCGATGGTGATATCTACGGCTGCCTTTTCACCAAACAGGATTTTGGCAATTACGACCTGAAGCTGAAAGTGAGATGGGGAACACATAAATATGTGCCGCGTGTAAACGAGGATAAAGATTCTGGCGTACTCTACCACTCACAAGGCGAGTGCGGGGTTGAATACTGGCGCACCTGGATGCTGAGCCAGGAGTTCCAGGTAACGGAACGGGGCATGGGCGATTTCTGGTCGCAGGCAAGCTCACGGTCGGATGTGAAAGCCATAAAAAAAGGCAAGGATTACTTCTTTGATAATAACGGCACCCTAACGGCTTTTGGCAGTGGTACCGGTAATGGCGGCTTTTGCCACGCCGGCGTAGATGCTGAAAACAAAGACGGCTGGAACGACCTGGAACTGATCACTTATGGCGACAAGTCCATCCGCATCGTAAACGGCCAGGTAGTGATGGCGTTGTTAAACAGCCGGTACGTAGTTAATGGCGAAGAAAAGCCGCTGGTACACGGCAAAATACAGATACAAAGCGAAGCTGCCGAAGTATTTTATAAAGACATCAAGATCAAACCGATCGATGGGATACCCGCGGAGTATGAGAAGTATTTTAAATAGATGCTATGAAAATATTTGAAAAGATTTTTGGTGATAACTTCAAAAAAAGAGCATCCGAATCTAATGCGACAGATGCAATTACCGCAAAAGAGAGGCAGTTAATTATTATCAAATCATATCTTAAACCCATCCTTAAAAAATATGGATATCAAATAAAAGGGCAAACATGGTGGAAAGAGCAAGATGATTTTTTCAAAATTATAAACCTTCAAAACTTTTCATTCAATACTAAAGAAGAAGTATATTTCTGCTTGAATATAGGTATAGGATTAAAAAGTCAGATGAAAGATGTTTCCAAAAAACCCGCTAATTTAAATATTCAGCTCAGAGAAGGAGCTTACTTAAAAGACTCAGAAAATGCTCATAGAAATAACATAGGCTATATTATTAAGCCAGATACTGACATTGATAAATTTGGAGAGCAGTTCAAAGCAGGCTTTGAAAATGAAATACTTCCAACATTAGAGAAACTTGTGAGTATTGAGGATTGTGTAAGATATTATGAGCAATTTCCATTTTGGGGAGATCACCTAAAAAAACTATTAAAAGCCGGAGAAACCAACGAATAGTAATTCGTATAATTCGCCCTAATTCGTAATAATTTACTTATCACTCAACATGATAGGATTCCCTTTACCACCACCGCCAATAATGATCACCTTGGCATTGGGCGACAACGCGATCTCCTTTTGCGCTTTGATGCTTTCATAGATCAATTGCTTGTCCGATAATCCGGTTGAAAGTATCTTTTGATAATCAGCAATACCCTGCGCTTCCACGCGCTTACGGTCGGCTTCCTGGCGCTCCTTTTGCAGCACGAACTGCATCTTCTGGGCGTCCTGTTCTGCGTTGATCTTTGATTCGATACTCGCCTTTACAGATGCGGGTAACGAGATATTGCGCACCAGTATCTGCTGCACCTCAAGGCCGTTCTTCGCAAAATTGTCAGTAATGGTTTTGTTGATCTTATATTGAAATTCCTGCCTCTTGGTCGAATACAGGTCTACGGCCTGGTAGTTAACCGCATTATCACGGATAGCCGTGCGCGTAACCGGCCGCACGATCTTATCGATATAACCCACACCGATATTTTGAAGTATATAAGGCGCCTTTGATGGGTTGATCCTATATAAAACAGAAAGGTCCAGGGTGACCTCTAACCCATCAGATGAAAGTACACGTATGGCATCATCACCCGGTACAGGGCCTTCGGTATCTTTAGCACTCATCGTATAGTTTTCCGTCTGGACACTGAAAGTAGTCACCTCCACTGCCGGGTTGATAATATGCAAGCCGCTTTCAAGCTCATCATTCTGCACCTTACCGAAGAGCACCTGCACGCCAACTTGCCCCGGCTCGATGATTTTTACTGTAGAAAGCAATAAGCCGATAACGATAACTACAATACCAACCGTACTAACGATCCCGCCAAAGCGGTTACCGGGTTCGGGTGAACGTTTGAGCACAATGCCTACTACAAGCACGATGATCCCTAAAATTGCGATGATCATAATATGAGGTTTAAATTGGTTTACGGTTTTTTCTGCATTGCACGCACTTCTTTTATCAGGCGTATTTTTAACGTCACCAGAACACCGCCGATAATTACTGCGGAAGTCAGGTAATCCCACCTCGGGTGCTCGAATCCGAAAGTATAAACCAGCACCAGGCAAATAAAAATGCCGATGTTGTATAAAACATTCAGCCCTACCTTTTTACGCATGGTTAATATACTTCAATCGTGGGGTCTATCTCTTCGGCCCAGGCTAATATGCCGCCTTTAAGATTGTATAAATTATTAAAGCCGAACTGCTGCTCCAGTTGCATGATGGCTGCCGCGCTGCGTTTACCGCTGCGGCACTGCACAATCACCGGTTTATCCGTGGCAATTTGTTTGGATTCGATCAGGATGCCGCCCAGCGGGATCAGCGTGCCACCAAGGTTTGACATTTCGTATTCAAAATCTTCGCGAACATCAATGAGCTGAAAATCTTCGCCCTTATCCATTTTTTCTTTTAGTTCCTGTACGCTTATTTCTTTCATGGTTATATAATTTCAGAATCAAAGGTAGCTTTTTCTAAAACAATTAATTACCTCTATGCTTTGTAACAATCACAAGGTTAGTGCGTTTTATATATGTTTACAGAAAAACTTACCTTTGTCTGATGAAGCGTTTATCACAATAAGGGCTTCACTACCATTGAAAACGATATTTAGATGAAAAAAATCACCCGCTTCTTCTGGTTCTGTTCCGGGGCGCATGTAGGTACGCTAAAAAAATATCCCATCGAACATAATAAGTATGTAGGTATTGGGGCCACTATATTTTTCACAGCATTATTTGCTTCATTATCAGGCGGCTACGCTATGTATTTTGTATTTAACGGCGATGCTTTTGCTGTTGGGTTTGCTATCTTATTCGGCATGCTGTGGGGCCTGGCTATCTTTAATATGGATAGGTACATCGTATCCAGTATCAATAAAGAAGGTACCACCAATCAGCAGATATTACAGGCTTCGCCACGTATTCTGCTCGCCATTATGATCGGCATCGTGATCTCCCGCCCGTTGGAATTGAAGATATTTGATAAAGAGATCCGCCAGAAACTAAAAACCGCTTACCTCAAGGGCCAGCATCGCAAGATAGACACACTCCAAAAAACCTATAATGAGAAGTACGGTATGGAGCTAACAAAATACAGTGATCTGAAAAAGGAGAAGGATTCGCTGGAACGCGATATTAACCGTTCACGTGCTCAAATGAACCAGGAAGTTTTTGGTGATAAGACCGATCAAACATCAGGCATTGTTGGCTATGGCACCTATGCCAAGCAAAAAGAGGCGATACTGGAGGAAAAAGAAGCAAGGTTAAAAACGGTGACGGATAACCAGGGCCAGATGGACGATTACCTGAGTAAACGTAAGGATTTTGAGGGCATTAACAGCACCCGTTTGTATACGGGGCACGAGCTGGATAGCCTTGCTAATATCGCAGGCTTCTCCGATCGCAACTGGGCCTTGGGCCAATTGACTTACAATGAGAATGGTACCCGCGACCTGGATACTTACCTCGCCGTTTCATTTATCGGCTACCTTTTTATCCTGTTCGAGTGCTTGCCGGTGTTTGTAAAGCTGATGTCGCCTAAAGGGCCTTATGATGTGGCGATAGGAAAAATGTCGGAAGCGGATACCTATTTTGCCGAAAAAGATAAGGACCGCGAAATGCAGGTAACAGACAATGTTTATGACCATAACGTGGATACCGACATAGCTAAGAAAAAGAAGATCATTACCGCGCAGTCAGAATATGACCTCGAGCGGCATAGTTATGATTAACCTCCCCCGAATGCCGTTAAAAATATCGACGGGCAGTAAATGGATGATAGCTTAAATAAAGAAGAGCCCGAAGTAAGACTGCGGGCCTACAGAGCAATTGACGAACCGGAGACCTGCGAGTTATTCATCGAAGGGCATACCCATGTTTTGACTAATATCGGGGTTACCAAGGTTACCTCCTCCAAAAATGAATGGGCAAAAAATCCTGCCGCTTTTGTCATCGTCGTGGAATCGTTGGATGGCAAAAAAGTGTATGGCGGTGCACGGGTGCATGTGGCCGGCGGATTGGAACCTTTACCTATTGAGCAAGCCACAGGTGCCATGGACCCCTCGATATTTGACCTGGTGTGGAAATTTGCTCAATCGGGCACCGGCGAGGTATGTGGTTTATGGAATTCGCGGGAAATAGCAGGATATGGTATCGGCAGTATATTTTTAACCCGGGCAGCCGTAGCCATTTCAACACAGATCGGTTTAAAATCGCTTTTTGCATTGTGTGCCCCCTATACCGTAAAAATGGCTGAATTAGTTGGCTACAATATCGAAACCAGCGTTGGCAATAATGGCACCTTTTACTACCCTAAACTTGATTTGCTGGCCACCTCAATGATCTTAAAAGATCTGGATACATTAAGCAGTGCCGATGCTGATGAAAGAAATGCCATATTCAAATTACGTAGCGAATTAAATGTGGTAAGGTTAGAACAGTTGCGCAAAAAGACCATCAAAATATATTACGAGACAAAGATCCCAAACCTGGACAAGTGGAATCTGCACGATTTGCTGTCCCAATATAAAAAACTTGATATCGATGGTAATGTTGATGATACTCCATTAAATTTGCTTTAAAATTAAATACCTCACATTATTACATCACCCATGGCAGAGAAACATTACAACATCAGTTACCTCGAAGATACCGGCCGTTTTTTGAAGGCGCTAAAAGAATATTCCTATCACCCGTTCACCCAACTGACCGAAGGTACTGTCATCGACTTAGGTTGTGGTACCGGTATGGATGTGAGTAACCTGGCCAAGCTCCTGGGCAATGAGGTAACAGTCGTTGGGGTAGATCACGATAACGCCATGCTGGATAAAGGAAGGTCATCATTTGTCGGCCAGGAGAATATTCAGTTCATCCTTTCCGAAGCGAATACGATCCCGTTTGAATCGGAGACAGTGTCAGGCTTAAGGGCCGAGCGTTTGATACAGCACCTGAAAGAGCCTGAAAATACAATAAGCGAGATGCACCGGGTGCTTAAAAAGGGCCACCCCCTGGTGGTCGTAGAAACCGACTGGGCGAGCCTTACCTTTTATAATGAACATTTGCCGATAGAAAGTAAGATCATTCAGTATTTAACGGATAAGAAGATCAATAATGGTTTGGCAGCCCGAAGGCTCACCGACTATGTTGAAAACGCAGGATTTAGCGATATCAACATAGAAATATTTCCATTTATCATCAAATCCCTCAAAGAGGCTAACGAATACCTGTGGATCGAACTCATGATCAATGAAGCGGCAAATGAGAATTTTATCAGTGGGACGGAACGGGATGTGTTTTTAGCAGCTTTGCATAATGCGGACGACAAAAATTATTTTGCCTGCTCGATCAATGTGGTAATTGTATCATCTGTAAAATAAAACCATGTCATTATGCTAAAATGGGCCGCTCTGTTGCTCTTCATTTTAACCACCTTTCAAAGCAAGGGGGAGCTTGTTTTTACAAACTCGGATGAAAGAATATTATTGGGGAAAGGCCTGCAAGTACTCCAGCCGGGTAAAGAGATCGGTTTTGAAGAAGCAATAAAGTCATCTCATTTTGTGCCTTGCAACAGCGATGTCCCTAACCTGGGTATTTCAGCCAATAGTGTATGGTTTCGTTTCACGGTTACCAATCAAGCCGACGCAGGGAAACTTTTATTGGAAATCGCCTATCCTATTCTTGACGAGGTTGAGCTTTTTGTGCCGGACAGCAATATGCATTACAAACCTGTTTTGATGGGTGAGATCCTGAATTTTGATCACCGGACCTATCAATACCCCAATTATATTTTCGACCTGAATATTCCTAAGGATCATAGCCGGACCTATTATTTAAGGGTAAAAAGTACAGAGCAGATCATCCTGCCTATTTCGGTTAACCGGCCTGCCACGCAATGGCAAAATGTAAACCGCGAAAACCTTATTTCAGGCATTTATTTGGGTATTATAGTCATAATGGTACTGTATAACCTGTTTATCTTTTTTTCGGTAAGGGACAGGAGCTACCTGTATTATGTAATTTATGTGCTGTTTACCGGTTTCACACAAATTGGTATCAAGGGCTTTACTTTTCAATACCTGTGGCCAGATAGCCCGGCTTTTGAATTAAAAAGCGTTGTTCTTTTTGCATGTGTCAGTAGTATTTCTGCACTGATGTTTGCCAAAAAATTCCTGAATACAAAAGAGAAGGCCCGTAAATCCGGCATATTATTCAACGTGCTAATCTGCTTATTCCTGGTTGCAATAATTTTAACACTCATTGGCAAGGGTTTAGCAGGCTTCCAGCTAATGCAGGGTACCACCACACTGCTCACCTTATCGGTTCTAGCAGTGTCATGTATGATCATGATCAAAGGTTCGGCCCCTGCTAAATATTTCTTTATAGCATGGTCGGTACTTTTAACCGGGGCGATCATCTTTTTGTTAAAGGATTACGGTATCCTTCCTTACAATACCCTCACCAGTTATTCCATGCAGGGGGCCTCGGCTATCGAAATGTGCTTACTATCATTTGGTTTGGCCGACAGGATAAACGTTTTGAAACGCGAAAAGGAAGCCTCACAAGCGGAAGCACTGAGCATTGCCGAGGAAAATGAACGCATTATACGCGAACAAAATGTGATGCTGGAATCGAAAGTGGAAGAACGCACCATCGCTTTAAGCGAATCCAACCACGAGCTCAATCAAACGCTCGAGGACCTGAAACAGGCACAAACACAATTGGTGGAATCAGAAAAAATGGCCTCGCTTGGGCAGCTGACCGCCGGCATAGCCCATGAGATCAATAACCCGATAAATTTTGTGACCTCAAATATCAATCCCTTAAGGCGGGATATTGAAATGATGCTTGAGGCAATGAACTGGATTGAAAATGTAGGCATGTCAGACACCACACCTGCTGATAAACTAAAACAGATAAAAGATTATAAAGAAGAGATCGACTTTGACTATCTCACTACCGAGATCATGCACCTGATAAAAGGGATCAATGAAGGAGCCGTCAGAACAGCCGAAATTGTTAAGGGCCTGAAAATATTTTCGCGCCTGGATGAAGATGATCTGAAGAGAGCCGATATTAATGAGGGCCTGGAATCAACCATGGTGATAGCGAATAACCTGCTCGACAATAAAATAAAGATAATAAAGGATTATGGCGATTTGCCGAAAGTGGAATGCTACGCCGGCAAGCTTAACCAGGTATTTTTAAATATAATTTCCAACGCCGTTTATGCGATACACAAAAAATTCGACGGAAACGGCGGTGGCGAAATAACCATTACGACCAACTGCAGCGGCGAGGATGTATTTATAAAGATAAAAGATAACGGAACAGGGATGAATGCAGAGGCAAAAAAAAGGGTGTTTGAGCCGTTTTTTACCACAAAAGACGTTGGAGAAGGCACAGGTTTAGGAATGTCTATTGCTTATAACGCAATAAGAAAACATAATGGGATAATAAGTGTTAGTAGTGTAGAAGGTGAAGGCACCGAATTTCTTTTACAAATTCCTATAAATTTCACAATACGATAAAAAACCATTAACTTTTGTGCAACATCCGGAGGGGTGTTTTAGGCATCATCAATTCTTTTTGTTGAAGTGGTGCTTATTGCAGTTCCCATAATCACAATTCAAGGTGTCAGAGAAAATAAAAATATTGTATGTGGATGATGAACAGGACAACCTTGTTGGCTTTAAGGCATCCCTGCGATTTGATTATCAGGTTCTTACCGCAGTTACCATACCCCAGGCGATAAGCTGCCTGGACAATCATCCCGAGATCAGGGTTATTTTTTGCGACCAGCGCATGCCCGTTAAAACCGGGGTCGATTTTTTTGAAGAGATCCGGATCAGTTACCCCCTTCCGGTCCGGATATTATTAACCGCATATACCGATGTTGAAGCCATCATTGATTCTATAAATAAAGGGAACGTATTCCGCTATGTAAAAAAGCCATGGGTGGAAGCTGAACTAGTCTCGGCAATTGAAGAGGCTAATAAATTTTACCTGGCCAATTCGATGCTTTCTGTTAAAAATGCAGAATTACAGGAGGCTTATAAAGAACTTAATAAGTTTGCTTATAGTGTTAGTCATGATATCAGGGGCCCGTTATCTGGTATCCTTGGAGCGATCAACCTGGCACGCGAGATGGACGAGGTTGAGGAGATGAAAGAGATGATGTTCCTGATGGAGAAATCGGTAAAAAAACTGGACGCGTATGTTTTGAGCATGCACGATTATTACAGCTTGCAAAGAGGGGAGCTAAAAATAACAAAAATTGATTTTAATGAGCTTATCCATGAATTGAAGGAGATATATTCAGTAAACGCTAAGATAAATCACGTTGCCTTCAAAATCGATGTAAATCAAACGGAGACCTTCCGGAATGACATTGCTCCTTTGCGGCTTATATTTAATAATCTATTATCAAATGCTTTTAAATACCAGGATAAGAAGAGTAAAAATAAATCTGTCGAAGTGACTATTGATGTTCAGAAGGGCGTAGCCACAATTTATGTAAAGGATACCGGTATAGGCATCCTGGGAAGCCATGTAGGCGAAATATTCAATCTTTTTTATCGTTCTAATTCTACTGAAGTAGGCTCGGGGCTGGGATTATATAATGTAAAAAATGCCTTGTTAAAATTAAACGGGCAAATAGAGGTCAATTCTGTTTTGCACCAGGGGACTACCTTTAAAGTAACCATACCTTCCATCGGATAAACATAGAATTTAACTAGCTTAACATAATTTAATGGTTTCATTTATAGTTGTTGACGATAGTGAGCTTGACCGCTTTGTTACCCAAAATTTTTTAAAACGCTCTGACGAAAGTTTAATTATTAATACTTTTCACGATGCACGGGATGTACTGGAATTAATCCGAGAAAATTCCAAACAGCCAGATCCAAACCCCGCAATAATTTTGCTCGATTTGCAAATGCCTTTTATGAATGGGTTTGAATTCGTTGAAGAGTTTGAAAAATTTCCAGCTGAAATTAAGGAAAAATATACGATCATCATATTGACTATATTATCGCCTGATAATAATCCCGGTGATATTTTTAGAATATACAATTTTGGAGCAGTAAAAAGCATAATAGAGAAGCCTCTTACCAAAGAAAAGCTGCTTACACTACTGAGCCATATAAAACCAGCCAATTGACTAATCGGAAATTTTTAAGAAAGCAGCTTTTGCCTTAACAAAAACTCTAACTGGTCATTTGATCCTTCCAACCTTTCATTCAGGTTTTTTAACTCCGCTTTTTCCAGGTACTTCGCATACCCCCTGGTGATGGTCAAGTCAAGTTCTTCTTCATCCCATGGTTTAGTGAGGTAATGGAATATCTTTCCCTTATTAACAGCATCAACTACAGCACCCATATCGGCATATCCCGTTAAAAGAATCCTTATCGGGTCAGGAAATTCTTCCAATACTTTTTCCAAAAATTCAACGCCGGTCATTTCAGGCATGCGCTGATCCGTAATGATCATTTGAACGTCGTTGTTTGCCAGTATTTCAAGGGCCTCATCACCGCTAAGCGCGGTTAATACCTTATATTTTATACGAAATGCCGCCTTGAATGAAAATAAGTTATTTTCTTCGTCGTCGACATATAGTATGGTGATCTTATGGTCTATCATAATTATCGCGGTTGGAAATTAAATTATCAAAATGTTAACTATCTTAAAATTTGACACGAAATGGTATTACCTTATACGATAATCAACACATTAGGTTAACCTATAGTATAAAATAAATCGTGGCTTTCAAGAATAACGCGGTAAGAGGCTGGTATTTACTGTTCATAATAATATTGATGTGGAACTTTTCCTGATTTAATAGTAATTTCAACCCCGTACCTTCGGGGATTAACTGAACATCATGAAAAAGTTTTATTTACTGGCGGCTTCGCTATTGATTGCGGCCGCTTCCTTTGCCCAGGAAACTCAAAAAGCCATTTTTTACTCGGTATCGTTCCCTAATGCGGCCCATCATGAGGCCGAAATTGTTATGACCATCCCGCAAGCCCCTAGCGGGCCGATACGCGTACGCATGAGCCGTTCATCGGCAGGACGTTATGCCACACATGAGTTTGGTAAAAATATTTATAACATCAAGGCTTCCAATGTTGATGGCGGTAACCTTGAGGTTAAGCAAATTGAAGGCGATATTTACGAAATACCTGAGCATGGCGAAACTGTAAAGGTGAGCTATACATTGTTTGCCAACTGGACCGACGGCACTTATGCCAGTGTCGATCCAAGCCATGCCCACCTGAACATGCCCGCTGCATTTATGTGGGTGGTTGGGCAGGATAAACGCCCCATCAAATTTGAATTCAACGACCTGGATAAGTATGGCTGGAAAGTGGCCACGCAATTAAAGCACGAAGGTGACAATATATACAGCGCGCCAAATATGCAGTATATGATGGACAGCCCAACGGAGTTATCGGCCTATAAAATAAGCAGCTGGGAGGTTGATAATGGCGGAAAAAAAGAAAAGATCAACCTGACCATCCATTCGGATGATGACCAGGCAACCATAGACAATTTTGCTAAGCAGATACAAAAAATGGTGCTGGAGGAAAAAGCGGTTTATGGCGAATTCCCTGCTTATGATTATGGGGAATACACTTTTCTTGGTGATATTTCTCCAAGTACTTCGGGTGATGGTATGGAGCACCGCAATTCAACTTGTATTACGATACCTCTTACAAAAGTTCAGGGGTCTGAGAAGGGGCTGCTGGGCGTGTTCTCGCACGAATATTTTCATAGCTGGAATGTAAAACGTATCCGTCCAAAATCATTGGAGCCTTTTAATTTTGAACATGCCGATATGAGCAGCGAACTTTGGTTTGCCGAGGGCTTCACCCAATATTACGGCGAAATGCTGCTGGTGCGCTCAGGCTTTAACAATTTAGATAGCTATACCGGCACTATCTCAGGACTGGTTAACCAGGTACTTAATACACCCGGTGCCGCTAAATTTCCTGCTACTCAAATGAGCCGTTATTCTGTATTTGCCGATGCAGGTGTTTCTATCGACCCCAATAACCAGGCGAATATGTTCACAAGCTATTATACTTATGGAGGGGCTATCGCCCTGGCGCTCGACCTGCGTTTGCGGAGCGAGTTCAACTTAACGCTGGATGATTATATGCGTACCGTTTGGCTTGATCGGGGTAAGGTAATGAAGCCATATACCGTACCCGATCTGCAGGCCGAACTGGCTAAGCTGACCAAGAATCCCAAATTTGCTGCTGATTTTTTTAATAAATATATCACCGGGATAGAAAAGAATAATTATGAAATGCTGTTAGCCAAAGCGGGTTTATTGCTTCGCAAGGCGCAGCCTGGTAAAGGTTGGGCAGGCTTGGGAGGTGCCGGGAACCAAAGAGGACGGTCGGGCCAGGCACGTGCAACTTCGGGTGAAGGATTTGCATTGTTGAGTAGCACGGTAACTGGTACACCTGTTTACAAAGCCGGGCTTGATGCAGGCGACGTTATTGTGAAGGCAGACGGAAAGGATATAAAAGATGCTGCGTCATTCGGCGCTGCTGTGGACGGTAAGAAACCGGGAGATAAGGTCGTCGTCAATTATAAGAACCGCACAGGCGAACACGAAACAACGATCATCCTGGAAGAAAGCCCAACATTGGAAGTGGTTACTTTCGAAAAAGCAGGCAAAGAGCTGACCAAAGAACAAAGCGATTTCCGTACGAACTGGCTATCATCAAAAGTAAAATGAGAAAATACATCCTATTATCCATCGCAGTGGTTTTCGCGACCACAGGTTTCGCGCAAAAAAAAGCTAAGCCAACTGTCAATACCCTGATCAAAAAGGCTGACGTAGAGCGGATTATTAAAACCTTGTCGGCTGATGATATGCAGGGCCGCGCCACATTTACGCCAGGGATAGAAAAAGCCGCTCAGTTTATCGAAAGTGAGTACAAAAAGATCGGCCTGAAACCGATGGAGGGAAATACCGGCTACCGCCAGAATTTTACCATGATCAAAACTTCGCCGGTTAAAACCGAGGTAAGTATCAACGGGGTAAATATTGCTGCAGATAAATTGGCTATTTCGGGTAGTTCGCCATTCAGCTGGAGTAAGCTGGAAGACACGGAAATAGTAAAAATTACTGCGGATAAGGACCTCAGGGCCGAATATATGAAGCTGTTGAAAAGCGGCAAAAATACACTCGTGCTTATCGACCCAAAATTCGAACCCATGTTTGACCGCATTCAATCGCGCTATCTGAATGGGAGCGTGGCTTTCAAAGATCAGGCAGGTAAAAGCAGCCAGTCGCTGGTTTTTGTGCTGGGTACTTTTGATGAGGTGAAATCTTTTACAGCTAACTATGATGTTAAAAGCGAAGAGCCGCCGTTATTCAACATTGCGGGCATTATCCCCGGTAAAACTAAGCCGAATGAATATGTGGTTTTCAGCGGGCATTACGATCATTTGGGCATTCTAAAGCCGATGGAGGGCGATAGCATTGCCAATGGTGCGGATGATGACGCTTCGGGAACTACTGCCGTGATCAGCCTGGCCAGATATTACAAAAAGATGCACAACAATGCACGTACGCTGATATTTGTGGCTTTTACGGCTGAGGAAATAGGTGAATTCGGCTCACAATACTTTGCCAAAACGGTTGACGCTAATAAGGTAGTCGCGATGTTTAACATTGAGATGATCGGAAAGGCATCAAAGTTTGGTGAAAATTCAGCTTTCATTACCGGGTATGAGCGCTCTGATTTCGGACCGATATTGCAGAAGAATCTAAAAGGAACAAAGTTTAAGTTTTATCCTGATCCTTATCCAACCCAAAATTTATTTTATCGCAGCGATAATGCCTCGCTGGCTAAAGTAGGCGTACCTGCCCATACCATCTCAACCGACCAGATCGATATTGACAAATACTACCATACGGTAAAAGATGAATTAAGCACTTTGGATGTAAATAATATCACATCGACCATAAGGGCTATTGCGTTAAGCTCTAAAACCATTGTTTCGGCACATGATACGCCGAAGAGAATACCCAAATTGGAAGAGTAAAAAAAGCGATAGGGTTCAAGCCCATCGCTTTTTTTAAGATATTTGAATTATGATTAAAGAAACTGGTGTTTTTCCCCGCGTCGCAGTTCGCAGTATTGCAGCCGGTATGCTGATGATGGCCTTTTTTACCACCCTCTGGGCGGGCATCGCTTTTGGTAGTTTAGGTGGAATGGAGCATGGGGCTCCGCTGCTCATTTTTCCTGTTTTATGTATTGCGTTTATAGCAAATGCAATATACCTGTCCGTTATATCCAAGCGCTTTCCTAAGCTGACAAGCGAAGAAGATAAGGCTGAGGGAAAAAAATCAGGCATGTGGTTCGGGATCATTTTTGGAGCGGAGGGCTTATTGATCTTTCTCGGCATTAATATCGTAACCAATTTCGGCCATGCCGACCTGTCGATCCCGGTTATCGCACTGGTAGTGGGGCTGCACTTTTACCCGCTGGCTAAAGTGTTTAAGAGAAAGATAGATTATTACCTCGCTACATGGACCACGGTAGTCGCTATTTTTGGTATTCTTTTTATACTGAAGAAAACATATTCCGTGGAGCATGTCGATGCTATCGTGGGGATATGCACGGCAATCGCTACTTCGTGCTATGGTTTGTATATGATGTATAGCGGGTGGAAGATGGATAAGCCAGCTAAGCCATCGGTGTAATTATAACTCCTTCCGCATTACATAATCATTCATCCAGTAAGGGCCGATGGGAATATCTTCTTCATAGGCTATTACAAAGCCCATCTTTTCATAAAAGCTTTTCGCCTTGTTGTAGCGGTTTACGTTCAGGTCGAGGGTATGTTTGCCGGCTTCCAGTGTTTTTTGAGCGACTTCGTCGATCAGTATTTTTCCGTAGCCTTTGCCCTGGGTTTCGGGCAGGCAGTATAATTTGTGCAGCTTGTAAATTTCCAGATCTTCCTCGCGTGGCGAATATGCGGCAAAAGCCACGGGTTTATCATCTTCGATCAGCAATAAATAGGTTTGGGTATTATTTTTTAGTTGTGAGCTTACCTTTTCTACCGAATATATCTCATCCAGCATAAAGATGATCTGCTCCTTTTCCAGTATGGCCGAATAAGTGGCCCACCAGGTGTCTTCGGCTATCTGGCGGATGGTTTCGAGGTCGTTGATGGTGGCGGGGCGGATTGAATACATCTTCAAATATATCAGAACAGGATTAATATTTATACCGTTCTCCCCAAAGCTTCTTTAGTTTTTCCTTGGTCTCTATCTCACGGGCGTTATTGCCAGGGTTATAAATTTTGCTTCCCCTGATCGCTTCCGGCAGGAAATCCAGATCGGTGAAATTGCCCTCATAGCTGTGGGCGTATTTATAATCCTTCCCATAACCGATATTCTTCATCAGTTTGGTAGGCGCATTGCGCAGGTGCAGGGGAACAGGCAGATCGCCGGTTTCTTTTACCAGGGCGATGGCCGCGCCGATAGCGGTAGTGGCCGAATTACTTTTGGGCGACGTAGCCAGGTAGATCACTGTTTGCGATAAGATCAGCTGCGACTCGGGCATACCGATCACTGTTACAGCGTTGAAGCAGGCCTGCGCTAATAATAAAGCATTAGGATTAGCATTGCCAATATCCTCCGACGCCAATATCAACATCCTGCGGGCAATAAACTTTGGATCTTCGCCGCCAACGATCATCCGCGCCAGCCAATAAACCGCGCCGTTAGGATCGCTGCCCCGCATGGATTTGATAAAGGCAGAAATGATATCATAATGCTGTTCGCCTGCTTTATCATACAGCGCCATGTTTTGCTGCACATGCTGCAATACCACATCATTGGTTATGATGATCTTCCCTTTCGAAAAAGCATTCACCAGCAATTCAAAAATATTCAGCAGCTTGCGAGCGTCGCCGCCTGAAAGACGGATCAACGCCTCGTATTCCTTAACCTCTATCTTTTTCTGCTGAAGGATCACATCCTCTTTCATGGCTTTGTCCAGCAAACTCACCAGGTCGGCTTCTTCCAGCGATTGCAGGATATAAACCTGGCAGCGGGATAGTAACGCGCTGATGACCTCGAAAGATGGATTTTCGGTCGTGGCGCCGATCAGCGTAATCGTACCCCGTTCCACCGCACCGAGTAAGGAGTCCTGCTGTGATTTGGAGAAGCGGTGTATTTCATCAATAAATAAGATAGGTAATATCTCTCCTTGGTCCTTTAATAAGGATGCTTTTTCAATCACTTCACGTACATCCTTTACCCCTGAATTGATGGCGCTGAGGGAGAAGAACGGACGGTACAGTGTTTGCGATATGATATAGGCCAGTGTGGTTTTACCTACTCCCGGTGGCCCCCAAAATATCATGGACGGCAGCGAGCCTGATTCGATGGCTTTGCGCAATACGGCGCCCTTGCCAACCAGGTGTTTCTGGCCGACATAATCATCCAAAGTTTTGGGGCGCATGCGCTCGGCTAAAGGCGGCAAATTGTTCATGTAGTAAAATTCGGAAATTAAATGTCAAATCCTAAAATATTTAGTATTTTCGATAATAATTATATGATCCAACAGTTTAGTAAAACCAATTACCAGTCGATTTGTGACGGACTGGCTTCAAATGATCCTGATCTTCAAAAAATTATTGATACGCACGGCTACCCGCCATTCTGGTCGAGGCCCAATAGTTTTGAGTCATTGGTGCACATTATCCTCGAGCAGCAGGTTTCGCTGGCATCGGCATTATCAGCCCTGAATAAACTAAGAGAAAGAGTGCAGGAGCTAACCCCTGCAAGAATACTGTTACTGACCGATGAAGAAATGCGCGCCTGCTATGTGAGCCGGCAAAAAAGCAGCTATATCAAATACCTCGCTGAAGCCCTGCTGAGCGGACAATTGAAGCTGGAAGAATTCTACGACCTACCGGATGATGAAATACGCGCTCAATTGGTTGCACTTAAAGGCATCGGCAACTGGACGGCGGATGTTTACCTGATGTTCGCCCTGCAACGGGCGGATATTTTTCCTATTGGCGATTTGGCAGCGGTAAATGCATTAAAACGGGTGAAACGCTTGCCGCCCCAAACTACCCGGGAGGAAATGCTGGGTATTACGGTACAATGGCAGCCTTATCGTAGCGTGGCAACTATGTTGTTGTGGCATTATTACCTTAGCGCACCTAAAGAATTGAAATCAAAATAGTTAGCATATTTTACTGTTATAGAGAAGTTAACTCAACTAAAATGCTTTATAAACTTTATCGCATATCTGATGCAGGCCGGCAGAAGGTTAAGGTGAGTGGGGCCTTGAAAATCAATTGCCTCAGGAATTTTATTGCAGTTTTTGGAACCGAAGGATTATATGTTTTTGCAGACCGGTGTTCTGATATTACCCTCGCACAAATAAAAGAATTGGGGCTTGATCCCATGCTTATCGACTGTGGTAACTCAGGATCATTTCGGCATGTAGTTGACTATGCCATTGATAACTTTAAATCTGAGGACGCTGTTTACCTGGTTGAGGATGATTACTGGCATCTGCCGGTTTCTGCAAAAGCCTTGAGCGAAGGATTGGAGATAGCTGATTACGTATCACTTTACGACTTTCCGGATAAATACCATAATGCACACGGTACTAACCCGTACGTAACCCAAAATAGCGAGCGTAGCAGGGTCTATTTAACCTCAAGCAGTCATTGGAAAACATCGAACTCCACAACCATGACTTTCGCAGCGAGGGTATCAACGCTGAAACAGGATAAGGCTGTACTATGGAATTTTACTAAAGAAAATATCCCTGATGACTTCGGGATGTTCCTGGTACTTACCGCACAATCACCCTGGCCTTTGCTTTTCAATAAAGGATTTATTAACCGCTTTTGGGCTTCGATCAGATATTATCCGTTTGTTAAGAGACGTACCCTGATTACAGCATTACCAGGCATTTCAACCCATGTAGAGGAAGCTTACTTGTCACCGCTCACTGATTGGAAATACATTCTTCAACCTCCTGCCGACGTCAGACAGTAAACAATTATCGGCCCAAAACCGGGTAAGGTGCCAGTTTAAAACATCAGTTTGTTGTGGCCGCGATGGTTGGCGTAGGGTCGCTTTCATTTTTTAGCCGGTCGATAGCCGTGACCACATATAAATAGGTTTTACCCTTTTCCGTGGTATCATCCTCAAATTCGGTGTCGGTATTATACTGAATATGCAAAATGTATTTAGGATCAGTTAAATTGACGGTATCTGTGCTGTTAAAGCGATATACCACATAACCATAAGCCGTTTCCCCATCTGTAGCGGTATCCGGCGTTTCCCATTTCAGCTTTACACCCCGGCCATTCGGATTGGCTGTCAAATGCTTCGGCGCATTTGGCGGAACGGAATCCAGCCATAGCATAGGTGGTGGGAGGGCCGGGTATTTATAAAAGTTTGTATGCAATGTATCCGTAATGCCAAGCGGATTGCGCATCAGCGAGTTGTTGCTGAAAAACACGCTGCCCTGGACACGGGGATTGTTACGGAGATACCTGATCTGGTTTGGTATTTCGGAAGGATTCTTAAACGCCGGGGAATGTACCTCGAAGGCGCGGTATGGCGCCTGCCCTACGTACAGATGTTTATCGAAAGCGTTATCGCCCCACCAATCTACCATGTTGGTGAACGACGCCAGGCGATAACCGATGTGCCAGTACAACTGGGGCACTACGTAATCGATCCAGCCTTCCTGTATCCATTTCCGCGTATCGGCATACAATTCATAAAACGAATCTCCGCCGCGACTGTCGGAGCCATCCGGGTCCTGCCCTACGTTTTTCCAGATGCCGAAAGGGGCGATACCGAATTTCATGAATGATTTGTGCTTATGGATACTATCGCCAAGGGCCTCGATCAGCAGGTCGACGTTATTGCGGCGCCAGTCTTTGATATCCGTAAAGTCGCCGCCATAGGTCTTAAAGGTTTGCTCATCGTTGATCTTTTGCCCGTCAATCTTATAAGGATAAAAATAATCATCCATGTGCACTCCGTCGATATTATAATTATCTACTACGTTTAGTATTACCTGCACAATATAATCGCGCACCTGCGGGATGCCTGGGTTGAATAACTTGATGCCACCGTAGTTAAAAAACCAGCTGGGTTCCTGGTTGGTAATATGACGCGGACTTAGCGCCTTAAAATTGCCATCCATGGTTGCCCGGTATGGATTGAACCAGGCATGAACCTCCATGCCCCGCTTGTGGGCCTCAACGATCGCGAACTCTAAAGGATCATATACCGGATCAGGCGCCTGGCCCTGCCTGCCTGTGAGCCATTTTGACCAGGGCTCCCTGCTCTTGGCATAAAAGGCATCAGCCGCGGGGCGTATTTGTAAAATAATGGCATTGATGCCCACGCGCTGATCGGCATCAAGGATCGTTATCAGCTCCTGTTTTTGCCGGTCTGCGGTCAAATGATCGCTGCTTGGCCAATCGATATTTACTACCGTAGCTATCCATACACCCCTGAATTCACGTTTGGGTTCGGGTTTTGGCCTGGGTAAGGGCTTGTGTAATGTGTCCGCTACATATTGAGCGGGCAATGGTTTACGTAAAGTATCTACCTGGGCGTGGGCTTTTATTAAAATAAAAAAGAATAATATGCAGAGTATTAAATATTTGGATTCACGCATCAGGAGGCCTGTTTTAAAAGTCGCAAAGATATAAACTCCG
>Ga0105237_10000692_pt1 | contig 46572 bp, 30 predicted proteins | sample KBSC24metaG_FD_81520 | JGI IMG/M metagenome (GOLD analysis project Ga0105237, IMG submission 81520) | Corn rhizosphere microbial communities from Kellogg Biological Station, Michigan, USA - KBS C2-4 metaG | ecosystem: Host-associated > Plants > Roots > Rhizosphere > Soil | place: Michigan, USA...
CAGGGGGCTGAACAAGCTGAAACAGTTGATTTCTCTGCAGAATCACTGGCTGAACACCTAAGAGTGAATGTAATTTTAAATTCAACAAAGGATATACCAATAATTTTATGCTCTGCTGATAAAAATAAGGCATTCTCAACGCTTAGAAAAAAAGAACTAACCAGTAATGATTTGTTTGATCTTACTTTTATTAAAAGTGACCTATTCGATAAAAATGCAAAATTAGCTGAATGTCAACTTTTTGATCTGGCAGACACATACTTTCAACTTCAAAATAATAAGCTTGAGATCGAACATATTTTAAACCTTGAAAAAAATGACTTTCAATTCTTAGACCTTCGTTTCCTTGATAGTTTGGAATCCACATACAACAATAAAACAGCCCACGATTTTGTTCAGTTTTTAATTTTAAATTTCATCACTCGAGAAGGGATTCTGATAAATGAGGCAACCTTAGCATCCCGTTTAGGAGTAGATAAAGATAAATCTTCGGATTGGGTCAAATTAAAGGAAATAATAGTAGGAAGCAACATAGGCTATCAGGGATTATTATCGAATGGATGGGAAAACTTTTGGGCTTTCAAGCTTGAAAAATGGTGGCTGACCAATATCAGTGATGAAGATTTAAGAACAACAGGGGCTTCCAGGAGAGTTGAAATTTTGCAAGATAAATTACAGCTAAAATTAATTGCTGCTGAAAGAATTAAATTCTGTTCGAGTGATGAATTTTGGACTATTTGTCAAGGTTTGAAAATGCCTTTAGATCCATCTAATGGCTTTTTAGTTGGCGAATCATTATATAATCCATGGCTTGAAGGACAATATATTTCGGCACTCGCGGAATTAGAAAAAACCAGTACCGAAGATTGGCGTATTAATATTATGGATAGAGAACGATATAACAGTTTCAAGTCATTCCTCTCAAAATCCATGGAGAAATGAAGTTAATTGACACTAGGCAAGAACTTCTAGACGCAAAGCAGGAATTCAGGAACTTTTTTATATTATTATCTCAAAATGTTTGGTTTAATAAGATTTCGGATTCGAGGCAACTGGAGATTATTAACGGTACTGCTTCAAAAACTGAAGCAACAAACTGGGATTATGATTTAAAAAAATTAGAATTCAAAAATATTTCATTGGAACGTCATACCCGACCACTGTTTATTAATGGAATGGTTAGAGATGGTTATGATACTTCTAAGTTGATTCTTTCTATACAATGCAATTCTAAAATTATCTGCGATCCCAAAACGGTAGAAGACCCCATTGTAAGTTTAGCCTTAAAATTTATAATTCAATTTGAATATTTCTGTCCCGAAAAAAATGACATCAAGCGTTTACAAAGTTCTTGGCATTTGGATAAGCACGACCCATCTAGGTCAACTACAACTAGCCATCCCTTGTATCATTATGAATATGGCGGATCAGAAATAACTAAAAACGCCGATTTTAATTTTGGTGATTTTTTTTTAATTGATGCACCAAGAATTATGCATCCGCCAATGGATATTGTACTGGCTATTGATTTTATATTAAAGCATTATTACAAAGAATCGGATCATAAACAACTGACTGAAAATAAATTATATAAAAGATACCTTCAAAATGCCCGAATTAGAGTTTGGCGCCCTTATTCGATTCTATTAGCAAGCAATTTTTATGACTTTAGTGATTATTTCCCTGCAATCAGTGAAAAAAATGCTATGAATATAATTCATTGTGAAAACCCACCGCCAGCTACCTCTTAAATAATCTTTCAGAATGACTTGGGCGGTCAACCTCATAAAGTCCATCACTCAATGAAATTAACCATTGGTATAATATCTGGATATTTTCAGTAATCTCCCACTTTCTTGGCAAAGGTACATTTGAGCAATGCTCATGAATCCAAGCCTTTGCTTCCCCAAAATATATTTCATTACGTTCACCAACCTTTTCAAGGAATGCAATAATAAACGGGTGCGAAAAAAATGCTGCCTTTAATTGTTGCTTAAACTCATCAATGGGAAGCCCAAACGGAAGCTTATACAACGCCAGGTCGTGGGTGGCACAATTCATTTCAACATCATTGATAAATTCCTTGCTTTCATAAACCCTGTATAATGTATTCAGGCTATAGGTCAGTGGAAGCGATGATATTAGGAAATCCTGAAGTGGTGAATTGATGTTTATTTGGAAATCACTTTCCAATGGAAATGCTTCTATTTTTTCCGGCAGCTGGCTTAGGAATTGCTCATAAATATCATCAGTTACTAAAATGCTTTCCTGCTCAATAATACTGAAATATAACCTGTCCTCAATATTTAAGCTATCGACTATGGTTGCAAGTTCATAATTGTAGTTTCCGCTTTCCGGGCTGTTTAAAGCCCTGCCTGAAATATTTGCGCTTCCAAGCAGGCAAGACTTATAATCCTCAACAAAAGCCTTCAGATGTATTCTCTTATTGCGGTATAGGGCAATTCCTCTTTGTTTGCAATAAGGATAGATTGAAAGATCGCTTGCCCCTGTGATCAAGTCCTTAGTTTCCCACCTCACGAAAAGTGCTTTACAGTTACCTGCCTTTTCAAGGATCGACTCTAAGGAGGCAAGCTTTACATAAGGAACGTATATAAACAGATTGTTTGCTTTTTCACAAAAAGCAAACATGGTTTCATAAAGATCAACGCCGTTCTTAAATAATTTCGTCATTGCGGAAATTTTCAATGTCCTCAACTGAGACCCTTATATTGTTCTCTTGTAGATAGTTATTCAAGTGCATTCCAACAAAAGTCCTGAAATTATCGAGGTTCCTTTTCTTTTCCTCATTGCTGTCAAAATTGGTGTTTTGCTCCCAGGCTAAACTGCTTATAAAAAGCTCTATGGCTGTTAGTGCAGAGTCAAACTTTGTTGTTCGGAAAGCAGAGATAATATTGTTATAAAAGTCATGGTTGGTATTTATGGAAATCACCAAAAAGCCCCTGACCTCGGTATAAGACCATAACTGATCACTTTCAATCGGACAGTAAATGATACAGCCCCTGACGAGGGATCTGTCAAATCTCTCGACTGCATGCTCAATACCCTCTATGGTAAGGTGTTTGAACTTATCAGAAAGTGCAACTATAAGGTCTTGCTTCTGATCTTCATCAAATCTTCCCGAACGCTGTTTGTCAGTATTTTTAATAGCTTGCGTGGTGGCATCGGTTCCGGTTGGTAATGGCGCTCCCTCATCTTCATCGTCCTGGTTAATGATATCCTCGAAACGCTTGGCCTGCTCGCTGAGCATTTTAGTAAGGGCCTGGATTGATTTTGAAATTTTTGAAGATATCTCGAACCATAACTTTTCACGTGCCTGCTGTAGCGACGCAGTATGTTTATCAAATGCGATCAACTGCTCATCATCAATTGTCCTGCTGAATTTTATGCCCTGCTTGGTATTGGAAACACCAAGGAGCTCATCCGCTTCTGCATCAAAATCAATTTCAATTGTCCACCACCTGTTATTTTCCGCTGAAATATTGTAAAAGCCAAAATGCCCAAAAGAAATTTCCCTTTGGTGCCTAGTGAAATAGATATTCCCGTTTTTCAGCTTTTCCCCGTAAATAGCACCCACTCTTGTCTTACCACCTTCCCTTGTTCCTGGCTTCTGGATGTCCATGTTGGCATAGGAAGACTTTATCCTGAAATCGTAGAACTTACCTTTCCATTCAAATTTATGGACATAGGAATAATCCTCGTATTTAACGTTCGTAGGAAGGCTTTCATTTTCAGCAAGCCCTTTGACGAACTTTCCGTAATAGGTCGCCGGGTCATTTTTCTCATCAATGGATTCATCCCGTACCGATGCAGCCCTCAAGGCCTTGGTGATAAAGGCATTGGGCGTAAGGAACAAGGGGTCGTTCAGAACAACAGACTCTGTGGAAGTCAATGAAAATGAACCGTCGGTGTTGTGTTGATAGATACTCAGTTCAATTTTACAGCCTTTAGATAGATAATACCTGAACAGCCTGCCCAAAATGCTTTCAGAGCGTTTATACAAGGTGTCTGCATACTGTCTGTCAAGGCGATCACAATCCCTCCAACTGACTATCGTTCCATGCTCATCATTAAGTATAGCCCCTACTTTGCTAAAATATTCCGGCAAGGGTTTGGTAATACAATCATCTAGTTCAGTTAAATCATCATCGAGGAGTTTTTGAATATATAGTTGCTTGCTTCGCCATTCGCCTGATTCCTGCTTGGAATAAACTTCTACTTTTTTGCATTGGCTGATGGATGAATTGGGCAGGCCCATTCCAAATTTTCCAATTTTCTTCTTTAACATGACCTGGGTCATATCGTCATTTGTGCCAAAAGCAAAGGTTAGGCAGTTATTCAGAGTATCAAAGTCCATGCCCGTGCCATCGTCAGAAAAAAGAATTTCGTCAATATACCTTCTGTTTTGGTCATCTCTTTTTTCAATTGCTGTAATTCTTACAGTATTGGCTTCGGCATCAAATGCGTTGTCGATGATCTCGGCAAAGGCATAGCTCGTGCTTTGATAATCGGAAGACCTCATCTTTTCGATGAACTTTGGGGTAATGATATTTGTTGCCATGATTTTAAATTTTATCCCAGGCGCCCTGGTAATAGTTATACAGGAAAGAAGTACCCGGGAAATTAATAAGGTTGTCCTTGATGTTTATTATAGTGTTTAATTTATTGCCACCATTCTTTGGCCCGCGTAATGCACGGCCAAGGATCTGACTGATCAGGTTGGGTGAATTTATCGGCCTGGCAATAATGACCTTATTGATGTTTGGAAGGTCGATGCCTGTGGAGAGAATGTCCAAGTTGATCAGTATGTTATACTCGCCGTCCCTAAACTGTTGCAATATATCGAGCCTGCCCGATTGGTCAACTTCACCAATGATATACTTCGCCTCAACGCCAATGCTCCTGCAAAGGATCAGGAGCGCATACACATGGTCCAGTGTACAGGCAAACACAATAGTCGCTTCCTTTGCTTCATCTGCAAGTTTAATCTGCTCCAGAATTTTCTTATTTCTATCGCTATTTGAAGCCAGGTCATCTAACAAGCGGTCTTCGTTATCCTGGGAAACAGAAATACCCGTTTCAAGCAGTTCTGTTTTCAAATAAGCAAGATACCCCCCTTGTTGAAGATATAATATCGGGTCGGTGACAACATTCCATTGTTCATCCCTGATAGAAATTTTATCAGATGAATAAAGTTCAATTAAAGATTCTGTCGTCTCATTGTCCTTTGCGCCAGGAGTTGCAGACAGGCCCATGATTTTTATTGCCGGAACATTTCGGAACGCATTGATGCATGCAAAGTACGTTTCAGCAATCGAATGATGAGCCTCATCCACGATCAACAGTTCTGAATTTTGAATGAGATGCTTTACAGAATCGTAGGCTTTGTGCATAGGATTGCTCAAAACCGAATAAAATTTATCAAAGCCTGCAAAAACAACACCACCATCCTCAACCCTGAAATCAGGTTCGAAATCCTTAAATAACCTGAATGCAGTGACTTCGTGGTCTCCGCGAATCTTCCATAGTTTTTTAAACGATTCAAGGGCTTGTTCTGACAGTTCATTTTTATCAACCATCCAAACGAAAAATTTGTCAGAAGCGGGCATCTTATCTTCACCCAGCGCTTTTGGCCTGCGTTTTAAATCTACAACGCATTCCAGTGCTGTATAGGTTTTTCCTGCGCCGGTGGGCATTTGGACAAAAAAAGATTTTTCAAACACGTGAAATAACCGTGTCATGGTTTCATCCTTTACTCTTTTCTGATAGTCATGCAGGTAAGAAAGTATTTTGACTTCTTCCCCAAACCTGGCAGTAATGATTTCTTTTTCGCTTCTGCTATCAATGATCTTTTTGAAATAAAAGGATTCATCCAAACCTAAAAAATCGACTAATAGTTTGCTCTTTGCTTCATTGTAGCCATTTTTGAAAAATTGCTCAAGTTCACCATAAGCTTTAAAGTCCTTATCAACAGAAATTCCCGATAATTTACAGAGGGAAACCGCATTTGCAGGAGAAAGAGAATTTAAGATACCTAAGCGTATTTCCTTTTTGTTCAGAATCAGGTTGCCGTATTTTAATACCAATATTTCTGCCAAGGCTGTCTCATCTTCTCCTTTATTTACCGTTTGTATGGCCTTTAGGATAACATTTCCAACCAGCTTATGGAGATTGGACAAATCAATTTTTCTAATTGTATTAATGAGGAGCTCCGACATTTAAGATTATGATAATGAAATGTTCCACAAAATACAAAACGTAATCCATTTCCCACAATAAGTAAAACACACCACCATAAGTCGTGATAGATTATCTTTATGACCATGAATTTTATTTATTTACCAAAGAGCGTGTACTCGGAAAAAAATTAGTTTGAACATTTTAACCGTTATATAAATGAAAATTGAACTAAAGAACATTCAACACAATCCTTTACTTAGCTTGGATACGGAGGCTTTTACAGCGGAGCTGCATATCGAGGGCGTATTGGCGGGTGTAGCCTCTAACTCAGGGCGAGGAGGGCTCAATAAATATCATCATATTAATCAGCAAGGTCATGAATTGATAAAAAAGGCAGAGAAATATTGTAGCAGTCTGCCTGCATTGCAATACCCCAAAACTGAGGAACATGAAGCCTTTTCCGTACCAATGGATCTTGAAATTTATATCAGTAAACTTGTAGAAGAGTATTTAAATCGAAGGTCCCGCCAACATTTCAGCAACCAGCTAGTTTATGCAATGGATAAGGCAATTGTCGTTGGAACTCCAGAAGATTCATTCCGATTGTTCTCCTTCAAATCCTCAATTGATGAAATCCTATTACGTCATAATGGTGAAGATTTTTTGGTGCAAACGATTAAGAATAGCGTAATCCCAAAATTAAGGCCGGGAGAAATAATTTTAAATACTAACATACCAGAACACGTTTTAAAAGAGGCCTGTAGTTCTTCAGAACTATATTTGAAGATAACAGCAGAATAATACTTTACCAGATAACGAGAAAATTAAGCCTACCGATGGAAAAGACTAATTCAATTACAATTGGCATCCAGAATGATTTGTCATCATTCTTACGAAAGAAATTCATTCGTTGACAGGTGCGCTATTTTATATATCAGGTAATTAATCCTCTCTTGACACCAGCAGATGTGCCAGCTCCGGCGTATCATAAATACGTTCCATTTCTGTTTCAATAATAGCGGCCACTTCGTCTTTGATCCGCAGGTAATTATCCTCGATTTCGGTTTGGGTAATATCCCGAATTTTAGGAATCGGTACGTAGGCATCTGTTTCTTTTTGAATTGCCTCATGGTCATTGATAATTTCACAATGGAAATTCTTTAGCTCTATTTTCTCTGTAGGATTGTCGGCAACCGCACCAACAAATTCTCCCGAGGAGAGCGCTGATATCCTGGAAGCAGGTATCGCAGATTCCAGTTGCGTGGATTTACTGATGGAAGTGTCATTGCTATTGATAGAAAGGCTTTCCCTTTGCTGCATGATCTTGCCAAAGCGTTCACTTAATGTCTTTGCGGTATCACCCAACACCTGCCCACTGATGATATTGCCTACGATATTAAAAATCACATCTGCACTTTCCTTACCATAATCTTTTCTTAGCTGGCTTATATCCTGGACCGCAAGGCAGGTACAGACCTTATTGCCACGCGCAGTAGCAATCGTACCTTCTATACCTGAAGCACCTCCGATATAGATGGTAGGAAACTCATCGAAGACCAGGGAGGATTTAAGCTGATTCTTACGATTCACCAGCTTGATCATCCTGGATACATACAGAGAAAGTACGGCACCGTATACCTGCGCTTTCTGCGGATTGTTACCTACGCAGACGATCTTTGGCTCATCAGGATTATTGATGTCCAAGGTAAAATCATTGCCGCTGAGTACGTAGTAAAGCATGGGCGAAGACAGCCTGGCCATTGTGATCTTTGCGCTGGCGATCTGTCCTTCGAGCTGCTCCATAGCTCCGTTTACATAGGCAGTAACAAAGGGATTAATGAGTACCTCAATTTCCGGTTCGGTCCTGAGTACGGGGAAGAGCTGATCATAATTCATCTGCATGAGCTCTATGCAATGGGGGAGTGTACAGTACTTGCCATTCTTGTATTTGCGCAAGAACCATATGATGCCTGTCAGGAAATTTATTGGGCTCTCCACGAAAAAATCGCCAGATTTTTTTATCCACTCGCGATTGAGTCCCAGCATAATAGTCCTGCTGGATTCCGTAGCATCGGTGATATCTGTCATGCTATCCGGATACAGAGGGTTGCAGCGGTGTGTTAAGGTGAGATCATCGAAGTTGATGACATAAAACTTTGGCTCAACAGGGTAGAGATGTCTGTATTTCAGAAAGGTGTTGTAGGCAATAACCGACAGATCATCAAACTTAAAATCGTAGATGAACATGGTAAAGCACTTGCGGATATGCTGGGTAATGACGTGCCGGATCACGAAATAGCTCTTGCCTGCTCCCGGTGTACCCACCACAAGCAATGAGCGGAAAGGGTTAATGAAATTGATCCAGGACCTGCGGATCTTTCCCTTCAGATTGTACCGGGCCGGAAGGTTTATGGAATATTCATTTTCGAGCAGGCGCTCCTCCTGCGGAAATGTTTCCTGTAACTGGTTGAAGATATCCTCATCCAGCCTGTTCTTCAGCAAGCGGGTAAGCAGAACGCCGCCGTTTAGGGTAAGGAGGTAACCTATAGCGGTTACTGTAATGTACAATCCTGCAAGGACCTGAATAGAAGCTGATAAAGAAAGAAGCAGATAGCTTCCGCCATAAATCAGCAGGCCTGCAGCCAGGTAACGTAGGGCAGTGGAGAGCTTTAGTTTCTCATCCTTTTTGCCTTTTTCTCCGATCAGCGAAACGATTAGCAGCCCCAAAGCTGCCAATTTGGACACATAGAAATGACTGAATATGCCGGTGTTACCCAGGTTGGTCAATATCTTTTTTACTACGCTATGGGTTAGTCCCCACTGCCCGAAAGCACTGTAACAATAGACGTAAAAATGTAAGCAGAGCAATAGTATGCTGCACTTACGCATCATGTCAATAATCTTTCTTAAAGCTTCTGCATTCTCTCCTGTATTCATCCTTCACTGCTCTAATTCACTATTCTGTTTATGCTATTCTGCCTGTAGCCTTTTCTTCTTTTTCCGCCTGAAGGGATCGGGCAGATTTTCCTCGTGGCTATCTGAAAAGGCGATATCCCACAGGCTTTCAATGACCGGTTGGTCGTGCGCAGGGAAATCCCTGGCTGGTTTTAATTCATTCTCTTTTTCGGATACATCGATTTTGGTACCACCCAGTGACGGAGCTGTAATAAGTGGTATCGACCGTTCAGCCAGGCGATCCATAAAAGATTTTATACTGTATGATTTGCCCAGGTCGCTACCGTTAAAGACGGTACGTGTTGCATTGTCAATAAATGTGATTCCATATGGCCTTCCGTCTGCATTGATGCGCAACAGCACACGAATACCCTGCAGCTGTAATCGATCCTGGAACTCGGCCATATCGGCTGATGAACTGATAGCTTTATCAAGCTGATGCTTCAGACGAAGGCCGAAAGGTTTACGGGCGCTGTCATTCAATGGATATTTCTTCTCCAGGTTTTTTAGGGTGGGACTTCCGAAAATGGAGCTGGCTTTTATCGGGATGCCGACGGTGTCACCTTCCTCATTTAACAGGCAATAGACCAGACCACCTTTTTGTCTCATCAGCGTTCCCTCAGCGCCGGGATAAGCCAGGACACCAAACTGTCTTAAAGCAGCGTTTAGCTCCGGCAGGGAAGTGAATTTATAACTGCCGGTAACCTCTCTTACGATGGCTGATATCGCAGCTTTGGTTTCGGACTTACCATAAATGGCCCGCTCCAGTTTAACCGGCTGCAGCAGGTAAGCCATCTCTTTTTGCTGATCTTCTGCCTTTATTAGACCATAACTGATCTCAATTTCCCTGCGAGCTTTCTCCGATTGGTTCTTGCCTATGTTGTGCGTTTCAATACGATTGCCGCCTTCTTCAATATTAACTGTTGCTATATGAATGTGCGGATGTGCCGCATCGTAATGCCGGTAAACCAGAAAGGGCTGATGGCCGAAACCAATCTGATTCATATAGTCAAGCGCGATCCTCTGCAGCAGCTCATCGTCTACTGTATCCTGATTGGAAAAGTTGAGCGTAATGTGCAATGCATTAGTCTTTGTTTTCTCATTCTGGCTGGTGAGCAGTTCAAATCTTTGTAGTTTATTTTTGAAAGTAAGCTCATCCGGGTCGCGCGGAAAACCACAGGCCATGAGCAGTTGTGCCTCTGCACTGGCAACTTTATTCTCGTTGTAATTGAGGATGCCCCTTATACTTTTCCCGCTCACGATCTTGGCAACCATTTCTCAGAAAGTTTGGCAATAACAGAAAATAATTCGCTCACCTTTAGATCCGTCTGCTGGTAAAGCTTGACCAGTTCCAGCGCCTGAAATAGTCTTCCTTCAGGCAGATCTTCCATATGGAATTTATGGGTGACCTGATTAATGTTTACACCGATGGCATGCAGTTCTGTGCGGATAGCTGAGAGCTCTGCCATCACTTTATCAAAGGATGCATCGTAACTGTGAACGATAATTTTCCGGTTATCCAGGATATGACGCAGCAGCTCGCTTAGCGAATGGATGCTGCGGCTTTGCTGCAACAATTTGTTTAATTCATCGTATTTATCTTTAGTGATCCGGGTGTGGATCCTGCATTTCAGCAGCTTGCTTTCCCCTCTGTTTCTTTCCATTCTCGCTGTGATTATACAGTAAATGCCTCCACTAAAACCCGACTCCGGAGGGTTTTAGCCCCCCTTGCCGCTCTGGCGGCAGGGGCAAGATGGTTTGGCGTGTCGACAAACCTACATCTTGCCGGATACCGTTTAAACGTATCCTCCCCTTTGAAAGCCAGTGCGTATATCGAAAAGCCTAATTTTAGAGACCTTTGCCTTTTCCTTTTTTATATTTATTGGCGAGCCTGATCCTCGGTGCCTTTTTCTGAATTTGTTGCTGATTTGAACGCGTATATATTACAGCACTTTTACCGGGACTCCAATCGGGATCGAAATTGAAATTGAATGGAATTGGTTTGTGATCGGTAGTAAAGAGGTTGAGTGTTTTCTGTTCCGGATGGGCTGAAACAAGTATGGTTTGTCCCTGATTCAGCCGGAGCTTTACCTGGTCACCATTCATCAAATTTTGGCACCATTCTCCGTAGCCAAAATTTATTCCTGCAATTGTTCCGACAAGCTTCTCCAGCTCAGGTTTCGAATAACTGCTGATAGGGATCGGCGGATATCCATGTTCTCTGTCTTGCAGGTCAAGCCTGATCCAGTCCCTGACATTTTCTGCTCCATCAATACCGATATAGTTAAAAACTGCGGACCCGTAAAGCAGGTTAACGGCAGCATCTATATTTATTTCTGCAGGGAATTCGCGCTCGAGTTTGGGTAGCCGATCCAACAGATCCCAGACATCTTGATCGATGGCTCCATCAAAAAAGGTGGCCTCTTGCATGTATTGTAATTGTAAGACAGCACCAATATAACCACCGGCAATATCCTTGCTTAATTGATAGAGTTGTTCCTGGATCGAATTAATAACCGGTAAAAATTCTGGCATATCATCGTCATGGAAAATGAATAGCTCATCGTCATTTTTCCAGTCAACGGATTGGATCTGCTTTTCGAGCTCAGCAGTATCTAATCCATTATAAATGCCGTGATGCATTTGAGGGTATGGAGTGAGATTGACATTATAGGTGTCAAGCAAGTACCAGCCATCAATTTTAGAAACAGGGATTGAGAACTCTGTAAATCCTTTAGGTGTATTAAAAGAACTTGTGATTATAAAACTATCCGGGTTATCCTTTAAATGCTTTTTTAATAGTTCATCAATATCAAGTCCTGCGATTCTTTCGAGGCCCAGATCGCCAAGCAGATTCCAAAGATGATCATAGCGTTCTGAGATAACCATATGGGCGAGGTTTACGTTCAAACTTTCACCAAGACGGGCACTGAATGTATAAGAGTGCTCGTGAAATTTTTTTAAATCAGGATGTCCTTCTATGCGGTAACTTTCGTAGATATGTTCCGGCCAGTGTTTATACATTAGTAGCTGCTGAACGTTCAGTCCGTCCGAATCTTTCAGATCGGAAATGGCCTTAATCCGACTGATGATGTTACCCGCCAGATCGGTATTTATTGAAGCAACTGTTTGTCTGAAATGGACATCCCAATCTACCGCTTTCATATCTTTATCCAGTGATGTTGTATTAACCCCGGCAATACTAAGCTCTTCAATATCTACCGGATCCCTGTGGGTGGCTGTTAATCCTGCCAGATTATACTGGTCATTTATTTTGCTGATATAAATCTGGTAGCGCATCAATTCCTGATCAAACCACTTACTGTATGCTACTTTAAAAGATGGCAGGCCAAAACTGATCCGGTCCCTGACATACGCTTCAATTTCATCTACTTTAATTCCTAGTTCCTGTAGCTTTTCCAGTAATGCTTCTATATTATCCATACTCCTCTGGGTTCTTTATGTGATGTATGATTTATATTCCTCTTCCTTTTTTATGCTTCCTGAATGGATGGATTGGCCTGGATTGTTGGTGCATCACTTTTTTTTCTGCACGTTCCTGTGGCTGTTTCCATTCAGGATTTAAATGGAAGTTAAATGCGATAGGGTGGTGATCTATAGTAAATAATTGGAGGGTATTTTCCTCGGGATGAGCCTTCAACAGTAGCTCCTGGTTGCCATTTATTCCTTTGGCTGAGATAGAGATATAGTCTCCCTTTAGTAAATCACCAACTACCTGGTGAATGGATACATTATCTAAAGGCAGCATGCGAGTTAACTGTTCTGTTTCATGGCTGGATAAGCCTTTAATCAGTTGAATAGGGTGTATACCTTCTGCACTTACAGATGTGGTGTCCAATCGGAACCAATCGTTAGCAGCAGGTGAGTATCCTGGCATAGGTTGGGCAATTACTGCCCGACCTGCCATCAGGTTGTAAATGCTTTTTGCATCAAAATTCAAAGGGAAATCGTGTTTGATTTTTGGCCAGCTCTCCAACTTTTCCCAGCTCTCCTGCGGTACAAATGTCTCGAGGAATGCATGTCTGGACCAATATCTTAACAGCAGGTATTCTGCTATTTCAGCACCCTGTTTATCTTCTGAAAGTTTGTCCAGTAGTTCTTTTACCCGGCTCGCTGGCGGCAACAATTCAGGATCATCGTTAACCATTACAAACAGCTCTACCGTCTCCCAGTCGGTTGATTTTATTTGCTGTTCCAATGCTTCTGAATCAACACCATTATAAACCCCATGATTTATATCCGGGAACGGTGTATATGTTACCTGGTTCACATCAGCAGTGTATCCTGAATCCGTTCTGTTTATCGGAATACAATAATCAATAATGCCTTCAGGACAATCTTTCGATGATTTGATTTCAAAGGATTGTTCGTTATTGGAGAGATGCAACTCCAGCAAACTATACAGGTCAATAGATGAAAACTCATCCAGTTCTGTACCAGAAAGGAGTTCATGAAGCTGATTTAAGTTGCCGGATAGTATATGATAAGCAAGGTTGGCATTGCAGATACCATAAGGGGATGAAGTGAATTCCCTGTTGTTTTCATAGAGGTATATCAGATCCTGCTTGCCGTCATCATCATATGATTCCAATGGCCAGTATTTAAAACGTAATTCCTGCTGGATCTTTAATCCGTCAAAGTTCTGGCCATCAGCAAGCTTGCCCAGAATAGTAAGCGTATCTGATACAAAATCCTTATCCAGTGGATGTTTATAACGGGCTTTCTCTCCAAAGTAGTCCTGCCAGTCTTCCCTTTGCATCCTGCTTTCCAAAAGAGCAGTATCGATGCCGTTGATGTTTTTGTGCTCAATAACAAGAGGATCCCTGTGCGTGGCTTTAAAGCCAGCCAGGCGATATGCCTGGAACTGGCGGTCATGCTCCAGTTTCAGATCGTAACGCATCTGTTCTGCTCCATACATTTTGATTACCGGGACCAGACCGGTGGCCGGCATCTGCTCAAACAGCTTTGTAATATTTGCTTCCAGCTTAGGATCGTCGAAGCCTAATCCCCGGAGAAAATCAAGTAATTCTAATCTATTGATCATTATTTTTCCTGCTATGATTTAGATCCTTTTTCCTGCCTTTTTAACCTGAATCTGAAGTTCCTCCTGTATGGGCTTGACGTATTGGTCTTCTTTTAACCCGGCTTCCTTTAGGATTTTCTCAGGTATGTTCGTGTTAAGGATCATTTTGCCATCCTTTAACTCGGGCAGTACAGTATTGATGATATTTTTTTTCAGGTTTTCTGTTCCTGTTGGCTGAGCGAGCAAGGTCCGGAGCGGAATTTTATATACAATGGCACTAAATGATTGGCCGGGGATACCGAATACCACACCATTTTCCGTTTGTTTTTCAATCTTTTTATTGAACCTGGCCTGCTCTTTTAAACTGAGATGATTATACAGCAGATCGTCAATAAAACTTTCAAGGTCTACGTTAAGTGTATGTTTGTCACCGAAGGATTCATACTCTTTGGGTGGCAGCCCTTTGCAGTATTGTTCCGCATCGGCGATTAGTTTTCTGCCTTCATCATTTTTGGCAGTATAATTGGTATTACCGCCATGCCCGTGGTTTTCTGTAAAGCCGGCATGGACATCGTTGATGTAAAGATTGGCAGTAAATGCTTCTGTTTCCCTGCTTAAAGAAGGGCTATGCTGAATGTTTTTGAGTTCGATTTTCATATTATTTGGTTTTTGAAAGTTGATACATAGCTTGTTGAATGGCCCTGAAGATGTACCAGGCAACCTGCGGAACTATAGCATTGCCATACGCCTGGAGGCTCTGCGCATGCCATTTTCTTTTAGAAATGGCAGCAGTGTCCAGTCCATTGGGAACCCCTTCGCCCAGTTTGCCAACTCGGCTTTTGGGTAAGCGCCATCTTCTGAACTTTCCCTTATTACCTCTCTGAAATGGCTCCTTTGTTCTGGAGATGTCCGGAACCGGGATTTTGATGTTCCTCCTTTGTCGCTCGCCACTGGCCGAGGCAACAATCCAGATATGCCGTTCCACCGTTGGTATGCCGCAACTCGCAGCGTCAATATCCAGCGTTTGCACATCGTATCCCATAGCTTCCAGTTGCTCACAGAGTAGGCGGTGTTCACCGGCAAACTTCTTAGTAATGAAGCCATACACGTTTTCAAGTACGCACCATGAAGGTTTGATGACACGTATTGCCTCAAGCATTTCGTCTTTAAGCGGCTCGTTTCCGGTTCTTTTTCCGGCAACGGAATATTTTTGGCACGGCCATCCTCCGGACAGCACATCGATTTTGCCCTTCCATTTTTTCCATCCATAACCAATAATGTTTTTAACGGAGCTTGCTTTGGGCCAGTAATAGGTCAGTACTGTATTACAGAATTCATTGATCTCACAGTGAAAGACGTTCTTCCATCCGAGCCACTCGGCAGCAAGATCGAAACCTCCGATACCACTAAACAGGCTACCATGCGTAATTGACTTTTTCCTTTCCATCACAAATCCTCCTAAGTCTTATCGGGATCAAAATTGCTGAGTACGGAACATCCGTTTTGCTACCACGGTACTAGCTAGTAGATTTTTTTAATTGGAGGCAAGATGCTCAAATGCATCTCTGGAGGGATTGGCCTTTTAGAGGTGAACGAGTTTTGCACCACTTAGGTCTAAATTCTTTATCTGTAAAAGTTATTAAAAAGTCAAGCGGCCTTTCGTTACCAACTTTTTTTCAAAAAAAAGCACTGAAATCTATCTTTGAGTGAATATTTGCTTCCTTGCAACTATCCTCTGTTTCTGAATTGCTTTGTTTTAGGCCATTACATGAGATATTGTAGGCATTATATTTCTATCATAAATATTCATTCAATAGGTTTTTCCGCTACTTCAATCAGCCTGATCTGCGTATTTACCGCCAACATTCTGTGTAGAAATACGCTATATATTTGTTTTAAAATATGATTGTCCGTGCAGTGAGTTTGCTTTTTCAAAAATCCGTTTAAACTTTGCACCCATTATTCACAAAAACAAAATATAAAACAAGCAAGGAGGGTATTAGTCTGTAAGCTATTTTTACGCTTCAAAAGATCAATAGCCTATTCATACGGTATAACGAAAACATATGATTATTAGCGTTTAGCTATTATACAACACTGCCGATTCAAAGTTCTAAGTTTAATGTGTGCAGTCAGGTATAAAGCGAAACGCCCATGCTCCAGGTAGCATGGGTGTTTGCTTTACTTGCACACAAGGTCTTAGAACACCTGAATCGGCAAGCATAAGCGAAGCCCATGCTACCTTTTTTGTGCCCATAAAGTATTGATCTGAATTACTCCTTTTGTTGCCGCCAACCTTACGATATTATTAATTTCCTTTTAATCGATTGTTTTTTCATAACACAAATGATCACATATTAAACATTTTTGTTGTTATAAGTAATGACCCTGAATTGTTTGCTATTCATATAATTCCGGACTTCATAAATAGTATTTCATCAAAGCTATTATTGCATGTTTTTATATTAGTATGTATAACTTTTACTATTGCATTATTCATCCTGCCATAATATCTTGTGTGCGAAAAAGGTTAATCTTTTAGTTTTTAAATGCGTTCTTGTTCCTTCCCGATATTACTAAAATACACTGCATTTGTGCAGTCAGCAGATTCTTCCGTCCAGGGCAGTCTGTTTAAAAAAATCCAAACATCGTTCTGATGAAATCAAGTAATAATATATAAGATATGAATACCCCTAATTATTATAAGGTTAAAGTACGCCAGGTCGAAAGGCTATTGCTAGCATGCATTATTATGTTTTTCAGTTTTACTAGTCTGGCACAGACCCCAAGCATCCAGGTAGATCTCTCTGCGATAGATGGGTTGGACCTAGTGCCGGCAAACATCTTCAACTACCGGATTGATAACCGCAGCGGCCATGCGCAGCAGGCCGAGGTCACGGGCCAGGTACATTACCGGCGCTCGGCTTTATCATTCTCCTACCGCTACAGCATCACGCTGCAGCCGGGTATCAACCAGATCAGTAAACAACTGGTTCCGTCTCCTTCCTGGATATTCTCTGAGCAGCCGCTTCGTGAGTTGTTCTTCAATTACAACAGACTGCCGCAGGGTACTTATGAGTATTGCGTGGGTGTAGCAATCAGGGGGAGCAATCCCGAAGGTGCAGGAGCCGGAGAACCTGAAGCCTGTGTGTACCAGACAGCCAATGATATTTTCCTGATCAACCTGCTGGACCCGGAGGATGATGCTAAAATCTATGAATACAATCCTATGCTGTCCTGGGTGGTGAACTATCCCTTTGCCAGCGAGCTTACTTACCGCATTCGTGTGGCGGAGCAAAAGCAAGGGCAGAATAAGCAGAACGCCATCACGCGCAATAATGCGATGTACCAGGACAATCATGTGATGAGCACCGGCACGGTATACCCCGTTACAGCCCGGCCACTGGTGAAAAACCAGCCTTATGTATGGGCTGTGGACGCCTATTACAAAGGCATCCTGCTCGGAGGCTCAGAAGTATGGCGCTTTACGATCATTGAGGATTCTATTGATAAAGCATTGCCTTCCGAAAGCTTTTATGTAGACATACGCAAAGAGAATAATAACTCGCTTTATTACGCAGTTGGGCAAATAAAACTAAAATACGTACTGGATGAGAAAAATGAGGAGATAGTACGATTAACATTGAGATCAGATGGTGGAAAGGAGATTTCGTTAAAAAGCAAAGAAGTCAAAATGATTTTAGGTGATAACCGGCTGGATATAAACCTGAAAGAAGAGGTCCGGTTAAAACATATGGGTAAGTATACACTGGCGTTTAGCAACAGTTCAGGGGAAGTATTCTATCTGCCATTTAAATACATAAACCCGGAACTGATAAAATAAGAAGATGCAGTACCGTTTTTTTAAGATAGTATGTATTGGTGTCGGCCTGGTATTGACAGGAGCCTGCTCTGTGAAAAAGGCAGTTGCCCCAGAGCGGCAGGTCGCTACTAAAAAGCAGGTAGCACAATTCAGGAAGGGCGACCTGGCCTATGAAGTGTACCGGCAATACCTAACCGAAACAAATGGAAAAAAAGCTGATCGAAGTAAAAAGGAATCAGTAAGGTTAATGATCAGGATTGTGAATAAGGCAAATAATGTAAGCCCGCTAAGAGCAATGTCAGGAAGCTATGACGCTTACAACTCCAATAATGAATACTTACTGAATGGTGCCAAAAATGATATTATGCTTTTGATAAAAGGCCAATATATATACCCCTTGTATTATTCTTTTGAAAACAACTACAATTCCTTTCCATTTGAAACCATCAACCTGGGCTACAGCATTTCCAGGCAGCAAAAGCGCAGCGCAGTGCAGCTCGTATTTATAGACAAGGTATTTACGCAGGATTCTATATTCTTCAATTTAAATTTTAAGTAAACTACAATATACAGATATGGCGAGTATTTATTTAAACGTCAGTTACCGTAAAAAGTTGGCGGGCCTTTTACTGGGTATTATGATTTTGGAATTGATCACCCCGAACGTTAGTATGGCGCTATCGTCTGGTCCTGTTCAGCCGGAAATATCCAGCTTCGAACCAGTAGGGACTACGGATATGGTAGATCTGTTCACAGGAGATTTTGTTTATAATATTCCACTGATGGATGTGGAAGGTTATCCTGTCAATATCTCTTATCATGGTGGAGTAACAATGGACCAGGAAGCCAGTTGGGTTGGGCTGGGCTGGAACATTAACCCAGGAGCCGTAAACAGGAATGTAAGAGGTTTGCCTGATGAATTTAAAGGCGAGATTATTGAAAAAGAGCTCAACGTCAAGCCCGAAATAACCAAGAAGATCGGTCTGGGGGCAGGTGTTGAATTACTAGGGTATGGAGATCCCTTTATTAGACTGGGAACCAACCTGGGAGGATATGTCAATATGAGTAATTACCGAGGTGTCAGTGTCGACCTGAGCTATGGCATTGCCGCTTCACTCAATACAAAGATCGGCATGATTTCCTCAGGCCTGAACCTCGGAGCTACAGTGGGGTCCCAATCCGGAGCATCCCTGGATTATAATGCTTCTATTGGTGTGGGTATTTCGCAATCCATTAATAAAGACATGAGTGCCGGGGGGAATTTCAATCTCAACTACGGAGGTGTTTATAGCCCGCGTAACAGCTTAAGAAGGAATGTAGGTGCTGGTATAGGTTTTTCTACAAGGCAGGCAAGTAGCGGCACATCATCCTCAATGTCTACAGGGACATCCGTTCCTATAGGTATACTGAACCAAACGGTAGCTATTACAAATGCGTCTTACATGAACTCCAAATCAGGGCAGTTGAAATTGGGTGCTGAAATATGGGGAGCATTTGCCAATGCTAAAGCATCAGGTTCTTTAACAACGATCAGCTTTGACCCGGATGGTTCCCGGAAAGGATATGGCTATTTTAACCTCTCGGATGCAAAAGAGAATGATCTAATGGATTTCTCCCGTGAAAAAGATGGCATGTACAATGCCAGCATGAAATACCTCCCTCAGGCCAGTCTTACATATGATGTCTACAGTGTCAGCGGACAAGGAACCGGAGGTTCTTTCCGGCCTTTCAGAAATGATATAGGCAGTGTTTATGATCCTAAAACGGCTACGAAACAGGAACTGGAGTCTGCTACATTAGAAGCAGGTATTGGCAACCTTTTTTCCCTTGGTGGTGAAATTTCACTGACCAAATCGAAAAGTGAATCAGGGCCTTGGGATAACTACAAAAGACAATTTACACCCAAAAGCACCAGCGGTTATTATGAACATGTGTATTTTAAAGAAGCCGGTGAACTAACGGAGAATAATGCAGGGTATCTGAACACTTACGCTAATAATACTGCACTGACGCCTGCTACAGTTAATGCGCTGCCAGTTACCAAAGCCGGAGCCGAGCAACGAATCACCCGCGCCAACCATATTTATACCATTACAGGCGCAGATGAGGATACATCTATATTGTTAGATGGAAAAGACATCGTTTCTTATAAGGATACGACCGGTTTTGTAACATACCCCACGATCCAAAAGGATGTAATAGCCAGGGCAAATAAGGATACAACAATTAGATTAAGCCGAAAACCAAACCACGTTACTGAAATTGTACAGACACAAAAAGACGGAAGGCGTTATGTATATGGATTGCCGGTAGTCAATAATGTACAGCGGGAGGCGACGTTTGCCGTTGATACCAATAGTGCAGCTAATAAGGTAGACCTGAACACCTATCTGGTAGGTTATGCTTCCGGTACAGATGATAGCAGGTCGAACAGTAAAGGACTCGATAAATTTTATTCTTCAACGGTTACGCCGACTTATGTAACGGCACATCTGCTGACCAGTGTATTATCTGCTGATTATGTCGATGTAACAGAAGACGGCATCTCTGACGACGACTTGGGTACTTATACTAAATTCAATTACTCCCGGAAAAGCGCTGATTACCGCTGGCGTTCCCCCATCCAGTCCGGCAAGGCTCAATATATGCCCAACCACCTGACAGACAAGCTGGACGACAAAGCCAGCTATATGATTGGCTCGAGGGAGCAATGGATGCTACACTCTATAGAAACCAAAAATTATGTTGCTGAATTCTATGTTTCCCAACGGGATGATGCCAGAGGTGTATTGGATCGGATCATTAATGGTGGCCTTACCGGGTCTTATAACCAGGCACCTTATAATAGCACGGGTGATGCGAAAGACAATAAATCCTATAAGCTGGATTCCATTGTATTGTTTAACAAAAATGACCGTTTTATAAATGGTGCTTCCGCCCAATCTATTAAGACCGTAATTTTTTCCTATGATTACAGCCTCTGTAAAAATGTGCCCAACGCGGTTGCCGGTTCCGGGAAGTTGACACTTCGCAAGATCCAGACCAAATATGGCACATCTAACATGAATATGTCTGCAGCCTACAATTTTCAATATAGCGTTAATAATCCCGATTACAATGAAGGCGCAAAGGACCGTTGGGGCATGTACAAGCCCAACGGCAGTACTATGAATAATTATGAGTTCCCTTTCACAGAACAGTCCAATGCGACAAACGATTATGCCAATGCATGGTCGCTTACAGAAATAGGTCTGCCATCAGGAGGAATTATTAAGGTAGAATATGAAGCAGACGATTATGCTTATGTGCAGGATAAAGAAGCTATGGAAATGTTCCAGCTACAGGGCATTGGTACCAGCCCGACTTATAATGGCAGCAATATGCTCTATTTTAACCCGAATTCCCCTAACCTGTTCCTTTATTTTAAGCGAAGGTCGGGAGTCGAGAATAGTAATCTTCCATTTTTTAAGGACAACTACCTAAAAGGTACTGACCTGCTGTATTATAATGTGCCGGTAGAACTGGTGCCCGGTAAATTTGAGTCGATAAAAGGTTATGCCGAGGTTGCAGATGTCGGAGTTTGCCCCGGGGGCATCTATGGTTATGTACAGCTTAAACCAAGGACATTACAGGGGAGCAGTGCATCGGTCAACCCGATTGTGTACTCAGCATTAAACATGGCCCGCTATAACTTACCGCATATTTTATTCCCTGGATCTGACCCTGAATCCACGGATATAGACAATATTGTGGCAGGAATGAAGAATGCTATCAAGGAGTTGTTTAGCATCACCAAAAACCCACTGGAAAATATGATAAATGAAGGTAAGGCAAGGTATACTTATAATGCCAAAGCCTTCATACGTCTGACCAGTCCGGGATTGATGAAAAAAGGCGGTGGTCAAAGAGTTAAATCTGTAAAATTTTATGATAGCTGGGATGCAATGACCGGGGGTAACCAGGCCATTTTCGGAAAAAGCTATAGCTATACAGTGAAAAGAGATGATGGACTGGGCGATATCAGCAGTGGTGTTGCCAGCTATGAGCCTCTGATCGGAGGTGATGAGATCCCCCAGCGCCTGCCCGTGCCATATGTGGCGCAGCCGGGAAATGTTTTCCCACCCAATGATCCCGTTGACTTGTTCCAGGAATTCCCCATTGGAGAGAGTTTCTACCCTGGTCCGGTTGTAGGTTATAGTAATGTCGTTGTACACAGCATCAATATAGACAATGGCAGGTCATCACAAAGTGAGGATATCAATGGTTTTTATACTGCAAAGGATTTCCCGATCCAGACCCAGGCCACGAATGTAAATAATATACAATCCAATTACAAAGCCTCTCTTACTGAAATCGCAAGAGAACAGGAAGCCACACAAGGATTTTCCATTGTGCTCAATGATATGCATGGCAAGCAACGTAATACAGAACATTGGATGCTGAAACCGGCAGCTGGGACTGATGCCAGGGAGCTGATCAGTTCGCAAAAATTTGAATACCTCACTCAATCGGGCGCATTGAGCAATGCAGTGCCCGTGTACAACTATAACGCGAGCCTGGGCAAAATGACGGCGTCCACCCAGACTATGGGTATGGAAACAGATCTGACGATTGATAGCCGTATACGCAATGAAGAATCGCAGACCACCAATTTCTCGGGGAACCTTAATGGATTTATACCGGTTCCGCTGTTGCCGGTTCCGATCATCGTTCCCTGGCTATACCCATTCAACTATTCGACAAAATTTAAGTTTAGCATGGCAACCGCCACAAAGGTAACCCAGCAGTATGGTATTCTAAGTAAAGTACTCAGCAATAACCAGGGAGCCATTACGGAATTGCACAACGAGATCTTCGATCAGCTGACCGGTAATGCCATTGTTACTTCGGTGAACAATCAATTCAATGACCGGGAATACTCTGTTAACTATCCGGCTCATTGGGCTTATAAAGAGCTTGGTGCGGCTTATCAAAATCATGAATATAAAGGCACTTTCCTGAATAACCTGGTTATAGATACGATGGGAAAAGGATATGGGCTAAGATTTGTGAACTATAACCCATACTACAGCTCGCGTTATACATTGCCTGAATTGATGCCGGTAGGCCGGGTAATTATTGATGAGCTTATGGGGAATTTCAAGCCCGGTGATGAAATGCTTTTGTCAGGCGGGAACTTTACGCAACCGGTGAAAGTATGGGTGATGGGCTTTACATCTGATCTGAACCATTGCTACCTGGTATTGGCTACCCGTGAACCTTATAAAACAGGTGGACCCTGGACATTAGGTAATTCTTACGCCAGTGTCAGCTACCGGGTCATACGTTCCGGCAACAGGAACCGGCTTGGGGAAACAATACAGAGCTTTACGACGACTGACACCGCTAACCTGTTTCCCGATCTTAAAAATGATCTGACGAACCTGGTTACATTAAGCGCACAAACCTATAAATACAACCAGAATCAGGTTTTTGCCCAAAACCAAACGTCAGATTCGTTAAATCCATTCATTACCGGTAAGGTAGGTATCTACCGGCCTGAGAAACAGGTGCTGAACCTGAAGAAAAGAGACTATAGCGCAAGGACAAGCCGAAATGCTGGGGTATTCAGCAGCCGCTCCTACTGGCCGACAGAATCAGATAATTTCAGTTCCTATTGCCCGGATTCCATGATCGGCTCTTCCTGTGGTCAGTACGTTGATGCTTTTAACGGGTTTTCACTGGTAGATAGTATAAAGCTGACCTACCTCGGAGCCGGGGCAGTACAGGTCCGGTTAATGGGTTACCTGAACTGTAACCAGAGCGGAGCCTTTTTTGGTTTCTCAGATAATGATACATTCCGGTTGTATCCTGCTTCAACGGGAATGGTAAAAAAAGATACACCGGTAGTACTGTATGGAGCCTGGTCAACGATTCCATTGACACTAAAACTACGGAATAACTGCGGCTGTGCTACATTCAGTGTGACCTTTAATGGTTCCAGGTTCTCTATATACCGCAATGATTACAATTATCCAGGAATGCCTGGTTCGAAAAGCTTCACCAACGTGTATAAGGATTCAGGACTGGTATACAACGGTGTACCGGGTGTTATTCCTGGGACGTCTGCTTACACGCCCTACCGGATACGCCGGAAAATACTTTTAGGGAAAGTAGGACACTATGATGACTTGGACAACGAAAACTGGGTCAGTCCGCAGCAGGTGACTAAATACAACTGGTTTGGCCAGGAGCTGGAAAATAAGGAAGAAGGTATCGGCTATAATGCCGCAATCTATGGTTATAACCAGCAGTTGCCCATTTGTGTCGTCAAAAACGCACGACATTCAGAGGTACTTTTTGAAGGATTTGATGATTATAATCTGTTGCAGTCGGTTACCAAAATGAATAACAGTTATCTGCCATTGGATTATTCGCCGTTTGCGCCGTTCTTTCAGCCTGCAACGGCGTTGAATGCAAGTTATAATGTACGTTCACTGGCTTCCACAAGTGGTGACTTTAATATTACCACAGAAGAAGCACATACCGGCTATTATGCATTAAAGGTAGACAACACCAGTTTGATCCCATTAAATGCAGCAGGGACCTCTTTTGCCAATGGGTATTCCTTTAAAATGGCTGATAACCGTAAGTATGTGGTTTCCGTATGGCTCAAGCCTACATCAGGCGGTGCCAGTATTGCTTCAGGGTATTCAGGAAATGTACAAATATATGGGGAATCATTGGTTGGCTCTTCGAGCCCTGGCGTGATCATCAAGTCGCTGGTGGCCAGCTCCCCGATCATTGAAGGATGGCAGAAATTTGAACTGACATTCGATGTGCCGCCTTATTATAAAAATTTCTCCATAGGATTGGGTGGCGGCTTTTATTATGACGACTTGCGGATTTATCCTTTTGAATCCAACAGCAAAGGATTTGTCTATCATCCTGTGACCCGGAAACTGGTAGCAACACTGGATGAGAACAATTTTGCAACCTTCTATGAATATGATCTGGAAGGTAATCTGGTGCGGACGAAAAAAGAATCCGAAAGAGGAATTCTGACTATTACCGAGTCACGAAGTACAAATCGTAAATCAGCTAATTGGTAATGAAAGGAAGTATATTGATTTTACCGGTATTGATGCTGTTGCCTTGTGCCCTATTCGCACAAAAGAGACCGCCGGCATTAAGCGATAAAACGCTGCTGAAGCTGTTTGCTGCTTTTAAGCAGGCAGAAGGTTATGCCTATCAGGTGCAGACGGAATCCTATGCCACAGGTGAACCTGATAGGGTGGTTATGGAACAAACCAGCGTCTACCTGAGCATTGCTCCTTTTGTATCCTATTCCAGTTCTGAACGCGAGGTCGTATTGCTTTGCAGGGAGGGCCAGTTCAAGGCCGATAAACAAAGTAAAACCGTCCGGTACAAGATATTTGCTAGTGACTCTGAGTTTCAGCAGGTAGCCGGCAGTTATACTACAGCATTAAATCAGGGTCTGGATTCGATATTTCTCAAAGACGCTTTTGTCAGTAGTAAAACGACAGGTAAAACGACTATTTCCTACCGGCTTAGCTACGGGCAATCGTCTTATTTCAAAGACCTGAACCTCGTCTGCAGAAGAACAGATAGTATTCCTGATAGCCTGGTGTATATCATCGAGCGCCCGGTGCCCGGGTATAATGGCACCGGCAAAGAGACCACCATAATACAAAAGGTCAAAACAAGCGGGTACAAAAAGCAGGTACCGGGAGAGGTAGGTCGAATGCAACAGCAAGGAATGATTGAGTTCCTGCAAAAGGATTATAAAGGATATAAGCTTCAAAACATTTAATACGCAAATACCGGTATAAAATAATTTTTATGAACAGACATCTGCACTTTACTTTCGATGGCAAGCGATGGGCTTTTTTATTAGCGCTGTTGATGCAATTGGGTTTGCCCGCTTCCTATGCGCAAAGCGTTTCCTTTCCCATACGGGAAATGAGCAACAAGCTATACGCCAATACGCTTACCACAGGCAGCTCCAAAGTATTGACGATAGCCAATGATGCACGATCTACGATGGTGGCTTCCCCTTCCACGTTCAGCGCTAACGTAAAATACAAATCGAACCACACGATTGTAAAACTGGCTATTGACCATGCAGCCACAACTGTACCCACCGCACCTTATGTGTATAAACTGATCTATAAGATCGAAGGCTGTCCGAATATCAGCTCATGTGGTGGCAGTTACCCTTTTACCGCTTTTGATACACTGGTAATTGGCTATAATCCCGATTCTCTTACCGGTTACCAGGACGTTCAGATCAAAGTATATCCTAAGCTATATGAGGCCAAAGTGACACTGGTGGATTTTTATAATATCACCTCGGGGGCACCGGTGCCAATGACTTACCCGCTGCCTAACCAGAATTTCTTTGTGGAATTGTCGATGCAATACCAACCTTATCTCAAAACACATTATCTTCCTGAGGACATGGGTCTGGATGTTTCCTCCGCCTATGATGCGGCTACGCGACTGCTGAATGTGAGCTGGACACCTAAGACTACCCCTTACCTTGGCTCGGTAACTCCCGCATACTATGAATTGGAATGGTGCTTTGCAGACAACTACAGGGCAGACGGCTGGATCATAAGCAGTGATAAGGTTCCGTATGACTTTAAACATAATGCTACACGGATCATTACCGATTCACTGAACTTTAAAATACCTGTTATTTATCCTAAAGGCTTTATTGCCTACAGGGTGAGAATGGTGCGCCTGGACTCCAATATATATAGGAACCCGATCTATGGCGTATGGTCTGTTGCGAGGGCAGCCAGTACTATGGATAATCTCAGCGGTGTTTTCCAGATCATCACGCCATATTCAGGAGATTCACTGAACTGGAATTCAACAATACATTTTGCCGAAGGAGGAAAGTATAAACATGTAGTGGGTTATTTTGACGGTTTGTTAAAGAACAGACAGACGATCACACGCTTCAACAGCCGTCCCGATCAGCTATTAGCTACAGAAAATATTTATGATTATGAAGGACGTCAGGCAATAACAACATTGCCTACCGTAATCAATTCCAGTAGGTTTGGTTATCAGAAGGACGTAAGTGTCAGTAGTGTTACCGGGCTCCCGTATTCGGCATCTGATTTTGATGCAAAACCCACCTTATGCCCGGATGAAGTGCTCATTCCGCCATTTACTGATGCATCATTAGCTAATAAATACTATTCCCGGCTCAATACCGATACCAGCGGCATGCAGAAATTTGTGCCGCAGGCCGAAGGGTATCCTTTTATTCATAAGCAACTGTCACCGGGCTTCAGCGACAGGGTAGAGCGCATGAGTGGTGCTGGTCCTGAGCTACAGATCAGCAAAGGCCATGATACACGTAATGAATATGTCAGCGCGGACCAGCCTGACCTGAACAACCTGTTTGGTATCAATGCAGGTTACAGTAATTTTTACTCGAAGATAGTGGGCACAGATCCGAATGGACAAAATTCCTTGACTGTTAAGGATTATAAAGGTAACCAGGTCATAACTTCATTAATAGGTGCAGCAGTAGATACGGTTCACCGCGCCATGATCTATAATGATGAAGTGCCCGGGGCCAAAAACTTCAAAGAAGACAGGCTGGCAACCGGCATCGGAAATGTAACAGTTGGTTCAGAAAAGAGATATTCGGGATCGTATTACATGGATATTGACGCGGCATCAACAATTACCTATGAATATGATTTCCAACCTTATACTGTTTGCCCGGCTCCATACCTGGGGCTTACGGTAAAAGGAAGCTTTCAATATAGCGTCCATGATGATTGCGGGTTAGAAAAACTAAACCGCTACGGAATTTTAGGTACTACCGGCGTTACGACAAATCCCGATCCACCTGCAGCTACAAGCAGTAACAGTCTGTCTCTTGTTAAAGGCAAATACAATATTAATAAGACATTGACTGTAGCGGAAGCCGATGTTGATGCGGCAGTTGATTCTTTTATGGCCTATAGCCCCAGCTGCCTTAAAACGGAAAACGAGTTTATCAGGGAGGCAGTCGAACAGACTACTTATCCCTGTGCTGCAATCGATCCCTGTGCTGATCTGAAAAAGAAAATGATGGAAGAATTGTTTACTGGTGCCAAATATGGCAGGTATATTCCGGACGGCAGCGGAAGCATTACTCCTTCCATCTATGACATTCAGAACATCCCCGGGCTCCCCCCCGATCTTTATCGTTACCAGGCGCCCTGCGTCGCTTCAGAACTGAGTACGTTGGTGATTACTAAATATGGAAAGACCTATACCCGGCTGGACACTGTTTCAAGAGAAACATTTATGATGCTTTACACCGGCGATGATCGCTATAAGATAGCCCGTGCTTTATTACCGCTGCATCCTGAGTTCTGTAAACTGGGCAGTTGCTTTGCAGATACATTTGAAACCCGATTTAAGGCATTGCCGGATGCGGCAACCGCTGTTAAGTACAATCTGTTTTCACTGGACAGTATCGTGGCGCAGGATGCCTGGTTAAGAAGTCAGTTATTCCTTTCTCCCTTCCTGATGACCAATGTTGCAGATTCACTCAAACTGATCTCAAAAGGAACAGAACGTATGGATACCGTAGCCGCCGGTTTCGCATTTTGTACTGCTAATGAAGCATTGGTGTTCGATGATGCCCGCAGGTTTTTCCGTAACAATATTGTCAACCTGAGCTTTCCTTCAACTGTTGTCAAAAACAACTATTTTGAAAAGCTGCGTTCCTTGTACCTGGCCAACCGGGATCATTATAAATCAATGCTGCAGTCTGGTAGAGGACGTTCCTGTGCTCCATGTGATTCCCTGGTTAGGATGGAGCTGATCCCGCCGCCGGTCATACCCCTTAAAACAGGTACAGATGGTAGTATAGCCACAGGGCCTGGTAGTTACCTGGGGATGTTTTCCGATAGCATGAAAGCAAAAATTGCCGGCTATACCGGCAGTACGACTTCGTATCCGGATACTACTGCGATAAAGGGTAAGCTCGATAGTGCCCGTGCCCTTGTTGCCCGGGGTGACAGCATCCAGAACAGTGTTGCTGTAGATACTATATTGTCCCGTATGGCGAACTGCTTCAGCAGTCCTGCGGTTAAGGCAAGATTGAAAGATACACTCCTGGCCATAATAGGACGTGGCGAGGTGCATAATGGCTTGTTTCTGCCGGAGCAGGTAAGATCTGGGCTTACAAAAGCGGGCATCGCATTGACTGACCTTTGCCATCCTTACCTTGCCACATATGATTTCTATAACGAAAATCCGGCTTCAGGTATCAGCTGTGGACCCAATAATTTATATGATGCTGCTAAGGAGTTTTTTAACAGTACAGGCATCAATATCGCTATCAGGAATACTACCACAACGGCTTCAATAACAACACCATCCTGGCCGACACCAAATTTATTTGCTTCAAAGGTAGCTACAGCAATCACCGGCGGTTCCGGGAGTATCAGTATGAAGACCATATACCGGTCCTATGACAGTACCTACCGTTTTTCATTCTTCAGATCGGGTAGTGATACGGTTACGATTTCCTTATTAAGCCCAGGTAATGTGGCCGTAGGCATTACACGGTTTCCGTTCTTCTCTTTCCCGGGTACCGGACGCATTGTATTTGATAATGTATTCTGTTATTTTGACGATCCGAATACTGCTGCAGATGGTTATATAACTAAATTCCTGTTCCGCGCCAAAGTACGGCGAGAGGACATTACCGGTAGCGATACCAACACTGTTCGGGCCAACATGGTAGGCTGGAATGATGGCAAAGTAGCCTTAAATGAAGATGCTTCCAATAAAATAGCTACCTGCATTCCCTGTACGCAGTTCAGGGACGCCTTCAATTCATTTGCCGACAGCATGTCCTTCTATGGGGGCTTTGCGGCTGACCATCCTTTATTCTTCCAGTCGCTGCGCAATTTCATGAACTATAACCTTAAAAGGGTATATAGTGCAGACCAGTACAAACGTTTCCTGACGAGCTGTGCGCTGGGTGATTCCATGAACATTCCGCAATACGGCGGGTATGGAAAAATTACCTTCCCGTCCGGAGGCTACAGCAGTATTGATGCATTTGCTGCAGCGCTGGATGCCAGTGATGGCCTGTTTGTCCGCGCTGAACTGGACTATACAGTTGGTGGTACTGCTAAAACAGCTATTATAGATTATCGGACCATTCCGTATAATAAAATAAAATTATTCAATGACCGCTTGCTTGCTGCAGGTGGTACACTCAAAACGCCGCCGGCTTCAGTATTGGGTATTGTGTTACTACCGTCGGGTACCAGTACGGATATTGCCACTGACGGAACAATACTTAGCCTTACAAGCAGCATACTGGTCTACGTTCGGAAGAGTCCATTCCTTCCGGCAACAGAGGCTTATCGATTATACCAGGTAACGGGATCCGGGGCTCCTTTACCACAGATTTCCAGAGGATGGGCACTGATGGAAAAGAATTTGAGGCACGCCAATATTCAGGGTTATTTATATAGTAACAGTCTATCAACGGTCAATGATGATTATTTTAATGATAAAAAGAAGCAATTGCTACAATATATCTATTCCATGCAGTCCCTGCCTTATTCAAAAGTGCTGGATTCAATGCAGGACTATTTTATCAGGAGTAATATCAGCGGCTTTACAGGGTCGAACGTCAGTTATGCTGATCCTGCCAATCCCTATAAGTTTACTGACCTGTTTTATACTGATGCTACTAAGCGCTTCCCGGGTTATGATACGGTAAATCGCATTTTCTCATTGGTCAATACCGCGCTGGGTGGCAAAAAACTGTTTCTTCCCACTGCAACCAATGTTATGAATATCACAGGCGGTATCCCGGCAGGTTACCAGCTGAAAGCCTACCGCTGTGCCGATGGCCTGTACTGGTACCGCTATTTCGGCAAGAAGGACCAGCTTTTTGATATCTACCTCCGCATGCCTGAATATTTATATAAGAATGCGCATCCGGCTTATGAGCTTATTACAATCATTCCTGTTACCGGCGATACGGTAAGCAGCCGGTTTACAGCAATGCTCAAGATATCGGGTACTAACGATACTGTTTACGCCAACGGTAGTGCAGACTTTAATATTGCCTGGACCAGCAGGTTCAGGGATGTATTACTGGGCAATGATGCCAATTACGGTGGCCAGGATGCCCCAATAAGTGGTAATGCCGGAGCTGTAAACAATTGTGAACAGGATTTGCTCTATAACGACATTCAAGAGGGCAAAACTAACTATGAAAATTATGTGACTAAATTCCGCGATGACCTGAAAGTAGCGTTCCGTGATCACGTCATGAAACAAGTCAAAGAAAAACTGTGGATAGAGTACGCTGATATGCGTTTTGGAACTGCACTGTACAGCTATGATCTTGCTAATAACCTGATACAGACTGTGCCACCGGAAGGGATTGTCAAGATAGATACAACGACAGCAAAGATCGTGGACTCGCTACGCAGTAAGAAAATGATAGTGACAGCGGCCATCCCGCATCATTTGAAGACAACGGAATATGAATACAATACTTTCAACAAACCATGGAAAGAAAGTACGCCTGATGCCGGTACAAAAGTTATGTACTACGATGCTAAAGGCAATGTACTGTTAAGCCAGGGTGCCAAACAAAGACTGAATACACGATATACTTATTTCCTTTATGATGGCCAGAACAGGCTGATGGAAACCGGTGAAGTGCAATGGGGAGACTGCGGTTATTTTGATCCTATACCTTTATATACTTATTCCCAGGAGCATTATGTAAAGTCAAATAAACCTAACAGTTGTGCCTGCGAGAACCTTGTAGACAGTGTTTGGGAATTCTGTGATCCTACTTTAAATACCAGCTTTTATGACGATGCTATATTTAATGCGCAGATCCGTGCCAAACCGCGCACCCAGGTTATCTATACCGTATTTGACAGTGCTTTTGTACCACTGGCCACAAAGCCGGGCATGAGTGAGCAGAGCTACCTGCGTAACCGGATAGCAGCTAATATGTATTACAACTCCTGCGCCCCGGGTCTGCCAGCACTAAATTACGACCATGCTACACACTACAGTTATGACGTAATGGGCAACGTGCAAACGCTGACCCAGGACTTTCCTCAGCTGGAAGGCATGAAGCAACGCTACAAACGTATTGACTACGAATATGACCTCCTGAGCGGCAAAGTAAATATGATCGCCTATAACCGGGGCTATGCAGACCAATATTTTCAGCGTTATGGATATGATGCCGACAACCGAATTACACTGGCTGAAACCAGCCGCGATGGCTTTATCTGGAAACGCGATGCGGCATACACCTATTACCAGCATGGACCGCTGGCGCGGGTAAGTATCGGCGATCAGCGGGTACAAGGGGTAGACTATGCTTATACGCTGCAGGGTTGGCTCAAATCTATCAATGGGGACCGGATCGACTCCCTGGTCGATATGGGTGGGGACGGTAAAAGGAACACAATAACGCCTAAAGATGCTTATGCCACGGCCATTGATTATTTCCCTGGTGATTACAAACCTATTGGTTATACGCCAGTAAGTACATTGCCGGCAAGTCCCAAAGGCCTGTATAATGGTAATATAGCCCGTCAGGCCAATGATGTAGCCAATTTTGGGGCATTGGTAACAGCCTATACCTATGACCAGATGAATCGCATCCGCAAGGCTGGTTATGCCAAGACCAACAGCACTGCGTTAGCCTACAACAGTAAATATGCCAGTGCTTACAAATACGATATGGATGGTAATATCCGGCAGTTGTGGCGTAAAGACAGCAGCAGCAATACAATGGACAGCCTGGTGTATGAATACCCGGTCAAAGACAATAAGCTGGCCAATGTGCTGGATTATGCTGCTTTTTCCAGGGCCGATGTGCAGGACCTGAAACAATTTACGGCAACAGGCCTTTCCCGGATGCTCTATGATAAGGATGGAAATGTGATCAAGGATCTGACCAGCAATACGGACAGTATCAAATGGAATATCTATGGTAAAGCCACCGGCATTATCAATAATATGGAAAAATCGGAGCTGAATTTCGGCTACGATGCGCTAGGTCAGCGAACCTATAAGACCAGGGTCAGGAAGACTGATTCCGGCAGTGTAGAGCGCAGCACTTATTATGTACGGGAGGCCTCTGGTAATATCATGGCGGAATATATTGCAGAAAGAGAACTCGATAAAGGTGGCACGACACAGGTCATGAATTCGCTACGGGGGCAAATAGGCACTACCGATGTAAAGCATACTTGGCTGATGGCCCTTCATTCAATGGGCTACCTGGTAGCTCCGGAGTTCTCGTCCTACATATTGAGTACAAGGGGCCCCTCAACATTAAATACCGCCGGATTCTACCTGGCCAATAACCCCACACTTACCCAGCAATTTGTTTACGGGGGAATAGGTGTTTTACGTGCGCTATCTACCTATAGTGCAGCGACAAAAGAGTATCCTATATCTGATGCCTTAAAGATCGGAATGGTGGATGACTACTATGGGATTTTACCTGGTATCTGCTCTGACCTCTGCGGGAATCCTGAACCCAAAATAAAAGGCCACTCTGCAGAGCTATTGATAAAGAATATTCCTCAGATCTATAGAGAAACGATACAAAATAATGGGATTACAATTAACGGGGCTAATGATAGTGTATATATGATTAGCATCATAATGAATGAACTATTGAGTGATCCTGATGTGCTCAATGATAAACTGATCCAATATTACTTGCAGAATCCAAGGATACTCGATCAATGGCTAGACGCCGTAACCAGCGATAGTTTATATATGCACTCGGCATGGTTCCAGCAGAGTGGATTTATAGATGGAATGCAAGCTTTTTTACAAATATGGGGGGATATGGCAGCACAAAATAAAGCTATACAGAAAGGAACCCTTAAAGAGCAGGAAGGATTATATGGCTTTGCTACTTGGTGGAGTAATGGCCTGGCTATGGTGCAGCAGTTAAGTCCTAATAATCAATTGGCATCGGTCAGCTATTTTAATGATCCTGTAAGGTTCCTGGAAACAATTCCAGGTTATGGAGCCGTTGATTCAGCCCTTAGCCTGGTGCCGAATTGGGATATCATTGGCACCGCATCTGTGCTAAACATACCCATTGGCTTAATTTCGCAAAGCACCGCGCCTGCGCTCAAACGCCAGGAGCTGCGCCTCGGAAATCACCATATTTACGGGTCAGCCCGTTTAGGTATATTACAGTATTTTCCGGACCAGTACCGGCATAGCTGGGACTTCCGTACCGGTATCATAGATACACAAAAGCTGATCAAGTCTCCCTGGTACAGCAGCGTGTATAATGATATCATAGATACGGGGAAATTAGAACCCTGGGGTAATGGATTGACCAGAACAATGACATCACAGCACGTACTTGGTCTAAAGCAATATGAATTGACTAACCAGTTGGGCAATGTACAGGCAACAGTCAGCGATAAGCGTTTTGTGAAAACGACCGGTAATGGTGGAACCCGTGATTATTTCAATCCTTCTATTGTAGCGGCTTACGATTACTACCCTTACGGACAGCTGATGCCGGACCGCTGGACTAACGATACCAGTACACAATGTATCACAACTACTCAGGTACAAATGGTTCCCAGGAAGGTGCTGACATCTGTTCCTGCAACCAGTTGGACATTCGACACTTCTATTTACCTTGGCTATGCTGGAAGTTTTAGCCCAGGATTTCCCTATAGCCTTACGTATTCACCTTCAGGAATGACGTACAACTCTTATAAGGGGGGGACGGTAGTTTCATTTGACGTAACGCCGGGCATACCTATTGAAGTTAAGCTGAGCTGGAACTTTTTATATTCTTATGGCGCACAAATATGGGTTTATGAATATGATCCCGCCAGCACCGGCAGTTACCACTATAGTGAGCTTGCTAATGGTGGCCTTTCTATAGTGCCAGGAACGCAAACCTATGCGATTACACCAAAAACCAATAAAGTGAATATATCAATTCGTCAGACTTGGTACTATGGTCATGATTTTGCGAACTATAACACGGTCACTCCATTGTGGACGATAACCGGGCTCACCTATGAAAAGATAATTTACGAACCACAAAGCGTTTTGGTGCAACTTTGCAACAAAGCAGAGGATAAGTATGAATTTGGCTTTAACGGGCAATATAAGGATAACGAGGTCGCTGGTATAGGAAACTGGTTGAATTTTGATGAACGGATGTATAATAGCAGAATAGCAAGGTTTCCAACCGCTGATCCGCTTATGAAGCAATTTTCAAGTCAAAGCCCCTATATATTTGCAGGTAATAGCCCAATTATGAATATTGATAAAAAGGGAGCTTATAAGGTTTCAGCGAATGACGTGAAAGAATATAATAGGCTTTATCCAGTTTTAGTTAAATACTTAGCAACTCAAGTACAGAAGGATATAATGCGGAGTACCAAGATCATCAATTCATATAATAGCTTTATAAATAATTCAGAGAATAAAGATTATGTATCTGATCCTAACTACTTGAAAACTATTACAACTTGGGGTAGTGGGCCAACAATTAAATTTGATCCTGCACCAGGAAATGGGCCGGACGCGCGTGGACATTACACACCCGGGGCAATTCCGGATGATGATCAGATAGAAATAAATTCCACGCAAGCTAAAGTTCTCAATGATTTATTAGATAGTAAAGCCAGTGATAAGGTCAAACAAGTAGCATTTATGAGATTTTATATGACTTTAGTGCATGAGACTGGACATAGAGTTAATACTCCAGATGGAATCAAAGGTGTCAAAATGATAAATAGTACGAAGCGTTGGAATGACCCTTATTTTAAATTTCAAACTATAGAAGGAGAAGAAGGATCAAAAGTCGAGCAAGATGTTTGGGGCACCTCAAAGTATAGGCCTTGGGATGTATCTAAAGATCTATCGGCAAAAGAAAATCAAGGTAAAAGTGATGCAGATATGATGAATGTAATCGATAATGCAAATAAGACAGAGGAAGGAAAAGCAACATTACCAACAGTTCCTAATACAACATCACATTAAATAAAAAATTTATGAAAAAAGCAGCATTGATAATTTTAATTTGTTTAATATGGACTAAAACAAATGCTCAAAAGTCCATTCAGTCGAGTATGATAGATCTCATTACAAAAGATGAGTACCTTTTCAAGAAATCTCAGGTAGACAAAACCATAATTTTGATTGATACTTTTCAGTTCTTTACACCGGAATTAACAGGATGGTACGATAGTATATATGTTAAGACATATAGCGAGATGCCTGATTTGAAAAAGATGGCAAAAAATATATTCTACATTTCAACTATTGAAACTACTTCAAATAGAGCTTTAATTGTAGGAGTACTACAAAAACAAAGCAATTATCAAGCTTTGTTTTATTTCAAAATTTCTGGAAGACAAGTTCTTTTAATAAAAAGAACTGGTGGTTTTTTCTAAACATTAATGAAGTTGGTAGAGAGTGGTTCAAACTTGTTCGTTGTATACTTTCCAGTTGTCACTGACTATTAATAAATGAAAGGACACTTGAATTTATTTAATCTGTCTATATTTAATTGATAATCAAATTTTTATGTCGAAAAAATAGCTGCTAGGACTTTCAAATCTTCCACAAAAGAGTTCGACATTTGATCGGGATAGACCACTTGACGATACAGCGCTTGAAAATCAGGCGCTGTATCCATTTTTATCCCTTCTAATTTACTGTTAATCAGCCATATAGTCCGAGCTATACAGTTAGTCCGAGGTGTTCGATGTTCCACCCCGTCAAAATCGATTTTTTCGGGAAAAAGTGAACACAGGATGTGCCTTTGTTTTTTGATTGTTGCTTTTTCAAATATCTTATCAAGATTTGAAAAGGTTGAAATGATCTTATCAGTCAATTTATTAATATCGAGGCGAACAATTTTTTGATCTGATAAATCGTGTAATTTAACCTCTAAACGGCCTATAATGGCCTCACATTCCGCTTTTATCTCTTTATAGTCTGAAGAATCAATTTCTTCATCAAGCAATAAGCGCCTTGCTTTAGCCATTTTTTCATTCTGTTTTGTCAGGTCAGTTAACACCTGGGCTTTGGCATTAAACTCGTTTTTTGTTCGACTTTTGTATACTGAGGATATTACCAGTTTTAGCAACTCCACAGCAGCAGGATTTAACATCCAAGACCTCAGTAATTTCAAAAAGAGCTTGTTGGCTTCAACAGCATTATAACGAACACCACAAGCAGAATCACAATGGTAATAATAATAGTGTTTCAATTTGCCTTTCGAAGAACTACCAGTAAGCATTTTATGGCACTTATTGCATTTGATAAAATTCCTCAATGGGAGCAATTCCATGCAGAGTAATTTTGCAGCTGGTATACGTTTTCTTCCGTTCAGAATATCCTGTACTTCATAAAACAAAGATTCAGAAACTAACGGATCATGCTGGGCTTCAACTATGTAAGCCTCTTCGTCCTTATGTTGTTTGATCACAAGCTTACCACAATAAACAGGGTTGCGCACATTGCGCCAAAAGTTCATTCTTGAACATTTCAATCCAAGTTTGTTGGCTTTTTGCCTAATCTGATCAACCGCAAATACATTCCTTGAAATCTCTTTAAACACCCATCTCATGATACCAGCTTCCGGTTCAAATGGAGCAATATATTTTCTACCTTCAGGAGTAGTAAGATTTTGATAACCAAGTGGAGCCGTCCCCATATAGCGACCTTCCTTCTTTGCCCTGCGCATACCGTAAAATACATTTAATGCTCTGCGATCATTGTCCACTTCACCAGCAGCCAAATAGATAGCCAGCATCATTTTGCTTTCAGGGATAGACATATCCAAAGGCTGTTCTATAGAAATTGGCTGCACCCCAATTTTAGAAAGTACACCTATCATTTGATAGGATTCACTTACATTTCTGCTGAACCTGTCCCACTTGGTAAATAGAATCGATTCGGGCTTAGATTTGGTCTTGCGGAGTTCGGCAAGCATTCTAGTCCATTCAGGACGATTAAAGGTTTTGGCAGAATGATCCTCAAAAATTACCCTTGTAATTTTGATTGCATTTTGTTCGCAATAGCGTTGCAGACGTTCGTGCTGGTCACGCTGGGAGTACCCTTTGTCTGCCTGCTCATCCGTACTCACACGGATGTATAAAATGGCTTCTTTCATAGAAAATAATTAAGAAAAATGAGTTAACAAATATGCCGTTTTTGGTGTCAAAAACAACGTATTATTCCTGATCAACTAACTGATCAATAGATAAGTTAACTAAAAAAATTAGTAATTCCAAGATGTTTTTTGCTTCATCTAATGTTACATTTATCCCGTTTTTCTTCAATATTTCTAAGGCTTTTTCAGGCTTGATAAGATCAAATTGATTAGGGTTTATCTCCATACGCTTTGGGTCTTTTGGAACAAAAAACAAATGTGATTAACCTATTTTATATGCTTTCCCAAGCAAGGCATACGGTGGGGAATAATTTATAACTTAGCAAGAAAACTAACGCTTTATGAATACCTCAATTAAACCTACACCTTCCGAGTTTCAGTTTCTTACTTTAGCTTATAACCGTTTTTATGATTTATTTGAAGATGTGATGAATGAGGATTTTTGGCTTAAGGATGAATGGGAAAGATTTTCCAAAATAACTCAGTCCTATGCAATTTATGCGGAACTTTTAAATTACGAGCCAATGAAGCACGTTATTGAGGTTCTGAAAAAGGAACGACCACCTATGGAATCTGAAATTGGTAGTGAAGTTTTTAAGTTCGTCAGAAATATTGTTGCACATTTTCCATTTTTTGCAAGATGGGATGATGTCTGGGTAAACAGATCGATTATTAATTGGTATAAGGAAGGGCTTACTATAGATAAATTTATAAAAAAATATCTAGGTAAGCCTGAAGTAAAGTATCGCTTTTGGGAACCTAGTGTGAAAAAAATGACGTACCTATCCATTAATTTCCCTGCTGAATACGAGTTAGATACAAAAATATTTCTGAAAGATATTATATCCGAGAAAGAGGGAGTTAAATTCTCATTTATCTTGATGAAGCAAATTATGGATACTCAAGTTGAAAAGTAGAATCAGAATTATGGAATTTGAGATAGATATTCAACTTCAAGATACAGACAAAGAAAGTCTTGATTTTTTAACGAGTTACGATGCTTATGAGCTTTATGTATCTAATGAGGATGTTACTTTTATTTTAGCACTAAATGATAAAAACATTATTTGCGGGTGCTTTGAATTTCATGACATTGATGACCAAATGCAACTTGCTCATATGAACGTTAGTGAAGACCATCAAAGACGAGGTATTTGAAAAGCAATCATTAGAAAGGCTGTTAAACTGTGGAGGGTTTTTATTTTGCCTAGTATTAATAACAACGACAATTACTATTACATTGGCTATGGGTTTAGCTTTATACAAGGCTGTTTTGGAGATGGAATATTAAAATCTCCCGCCTTTAAGCAACCTGAATAGTTTTCTATTTTTTTGGTTTACCCCCTTCGGGATCATCATAATCAATATCCCGTTCTTCATTATCCCATTTATGTTTTAGCTTATCCAGCGCATCTAACATACGTTCTGGCAGATCGCTGTCGCCGCTGGTAAGTTTCAGCGTTTCAAAATCCAGGTCATCAGACAGATCAGGATTGAAGCCCTTTTTAAACAACTGGTAAAGTTCATTATTAGTGGCAGGTTTACCAGTTTCAGGATTCATCGGCCTGCCTACCCTTTGAAAAATCTCAATCATAGATACAAAGTCAGCTGCACTGCCAGTAAACTTCATCGGTTCATTTGGCACCTCATCACCGACAATAAGCAGGGCTTCCAGCTCATTTTCCAAATGATTCCGTAGTAGTTCATAAGCATGGAATTGGGCGAAAGCATAGTCCAGTCCTGTAGAAAAGTTTGGATCACCGTAGAATAGAACAGGATCAATTTCAATAGGAAGTTCCCTTTTCTGGAATCTGTCATCAACATCCCGTACAAAAAACTTAATATCAAAACCATCTTGATCATCTTTAAAAAGCTGGTATAAATGGTCTTTGCGTTTAAAGAAGGCATCAATTTCCTCAACTTCATCAGCCAGGTAATCTTTTTCTTTTGCCTGATCGAACATCGATCTAAAAATTTCCTTATTATGAACTTCGCACATAAAAATCAACCTGCCCATTACAACAGGCTTTACATATTTAAAGAAATAAATTTCCTCAGAACGTTTTTTAAAAGGATTTTCCAGTATATAAACCCTCAGCTCTTCAAGGCATTCCCTTAAGTATGGTATAGATTTTTTCGCCCATTCCTCAGTTTTTGGAAAATCCATTCTGATATTGAGCAATTCGCCCTCCATGTGATTAATCAGTCTACCTCAAAATGACTTCAGTTCTTCCATAAAATAATTTGTAGAACTAAATTAATATTTTATCCCTTATTAAAAATTTGAAAAGGTTTAATCTTTCTATATACCACCATAAAGGAGGCGGTCTGATTTTTAAATTGTTGTTTTTCATTTCTTACTTCTTTTTTGAGTTGGTTACAACCTGATAAATAATCAGGAGACCAATAAATGTTATTAAGTTTTCCATGCGCCCAAGGTTTTCAGCCTTCAAAAGCGGCATGAGATTATTTCTTCTTGTTTTTCGGCCTGAATAGGTCAATCAATTTTTTTATGATTCCCAGCATCAGCAGAATTTCTGTTAAATGTTCTTTCATTTTTGTGTTGTATTACGTCAATCCTATCCTGTTTTTTCGGGGCAGATTAGTTCCCGCAGTAATCGTATTTCTTATAAATAGTCTGCTGTTTCGGAAAAGACCATTTTTCTGAAAATATATTTTCAATTATGCCGAACCAGCATATTAATCGTAAGAACTACGGCATAGAGCCGTAGATGCAGAAAGAAATCTTTCCCACCGTGGGAGTAGATTGGGAAATGAAAACGTGACACCTGCCAACCTTTGGTTTAAAACAGAATCTCATGAAAAGGAAGACAGACAATACAAAGGAAAAGCTTATTGATTATGGACAGCCAGAAAAACAAAACAATAGAAAAAGATTTGCAGCACAGCGGTATAAGATCAAACAAGTGCTGCGTTCCATGTTGCCGATGGAAGACGAATACAGGCCGCTTAAAGAAGAACAAAGCTTGTTCCGATAGCAGAGTCCACCCAAAAAACCATTCAATTAATGACAGCAAAAGAGGCTTAAAAGCAGCACTTTTCTAAAGCCGTCTGGTCTCCCGTGAGCCCAGCAAAGATGTATTTTCGTCCACGAAAATCTCTTTGCTGGTTGCCACCAGAAAACAAAGGGCTGCGAAACTTGCCCTTTGAGAATCCACAAAAGATAAAGGAAATGCCCAGGAAAAAATCAGCCAACCCCGAAGAGATATTAACCCGTTTCGTAAGGACCAGAGTAACCCAAACCGTTTACAGTAGACTGGAAAAGATCCGGAAAAACGGTGACTGCCATACTGTAGGAGAAACAGCCAGAAAGATATTAAGCAGAGAAAAGATCACCGTCTTTTATAAAGATATGACCCTGAATTCCGCAATGGAAGAACTAGCCTTAATCCGAAAGGAACTAAGGTCAATAGGCATAAATATCAATCAGGTGACCAAAGCATTCCACAGCGATAAAAGAGAGCAATACCAGGCAATTCATGTCAAAAAATTGATTGAACTCTATAGGGTTGTCGATACCAAAACAGATGCTCTTTTGTCCCTGATCAATCAGCTCGCAGAAAAATGGTTGCCAAGATCGTAACAGGAAAGAAATTGCGGGGCGCACTGCATTACAATGAAAACAAAGTACAGGAGGGAAAGGCAGAGTTGATCCTTGCCAGTGGCTTTGCCGGAGATATTGAACGCTTGAACTTTAACCAGAAACTACAGCGGTTTGAAAACCTGCTGATGCTGAATCCCAAAGTAAAAACCAATACCCTGCACATTTCCCTGAACTTCGATGCAGCTGAAAAACTGACCGATGAAACCCTGCAAAAAATTGCCCTCAGCTATATGGAGAAAATCGGTTTTGGGGATCAGCCGTATATCGCCTACCGTCACCATGATGCCGCTCACGATCACATACATCTGGTAACCACTAATGTGCAGATGGATGGCAAGCCAATTGACCTGCATAACATTGGGTGCATCAGGTCGGAAAAGGCAAGAAAAGGAATAGAATCGGAATTTAACCCGATCAAGGCACAAAGCAAGCAATTCAAGCCGGAACCAGCTATTAAACCCATTGATCTGTCAAAAGCGTTATATGGGCATCTGCCCACAAAAAGAGCAATTAGTAATACAGTTAACGCAGTCATTAATTCCTATAAGTTCAGCTCATTACCCGAATTAAATGCTGTTTTGAAACAGTTTAATGTTACCGCAGATAGAGGAACAGAAGAAACCCGAATGTTTCAGAAAAGGGGACTGGTTTATAGTCTGCTGGATGACAAGGGAAACAAAATAGGCGTACCTATAAAATCTAGCTCGCTGTATACCAAACCAACCCTGCACTGGCTGGAAGAGCAATACCCAAAGCACCACGAGAACAAACTAATACATAAACCTTTGCTGAAAGGCACCATTGACAAGGTAATGGCAGGGAATCCTCCTGATAGGCACGCCTTAGTAGATGCCCTGAAAAAACTAGGTGTAACGGTAGTTTTCAGAAGCAATGAGCAGGGCAAAACTTACGGGATCACTTTTGTAGAACACCTGCACAAAACAGTGTTTAACGGAAGCAGCCTGGGAAAAGCCTATAGCGCAAAAGCGATATTCAGTCAGATAGGAAGATCAGAAACTTTACAAAAGGCAAGCAATGCTTTACATAAGTCAATTAGAACCAAACAAAATGCAGCGGAAACAAAAGACAGGAAACAACCCCAACAGCAGGAAAACCTATTCCCACAACCCCAAAAGTTACTGGAAGACCTACTGAAAGGTGCGCAGGAACATTTTGGAATTACGCCAAAGAAGAAAAGAAAGAAAAAACGGAACCTAAGAATTTAATCCACATTCTATGCAGACAGGAGAAAACATACAGGCATTACGCAAGATTATGGACTTTACAAGATTGTTAAGTCTGGTCATACTTGCAGTACATTTTTACATCATTTGTTATGACGCTTTCCAGAGCTGGCAACTAACAGCCAAATTAACGGACAGATTAATCGGCACCTTCAGCAAACACTTGATTTTTCAAACGGAATTGACAGCGAAAGGATCTGCGCTTTTATTACTGATCATATCCCTGATTGGTGCCAAAGGGAAAAAAGATGAAAAGATCAGACGGCAGACCATCATCACTTACCTGCTTACTGGTCTGATCTTTTTTACGCTAAGCCATTTCTTTTTAATGCTACAAGCCGATACAGAATCTATCGCAATACTTTACATAGGTACCAGCAGTTTAGGCTACCTGTTGATTCTGGGCGGAGGTAATTTATTGTCCAGATCGCTGCAAATCAATATGACTAAAGACATCTTCAACAAGGATAATGAAACCTTTCCGCAGGAAGAAAGGCTGCTGGAAAACGAGTACAGCATCAACCTGCCAACCAGGTACAGCTTTAAAGGACAGGTCAGGAGCGGCTGGCTGAACATCATCAATCCATTCAGAAGTACACTGCTTTCCGGCAGTGCCGGAGCGGGTAAGACCTATTTTTACATCCGTCATGTAATCGATCAGCACTTGAAAAAAGGATTTGCCATGCTGGTTTATGACTTTAAATACAGCGATTTGAGTACGATGGCATACAATAAATTGCTGAAATATGCGGAAAACTATAAAGTAAAACCAGCCTTTTATATCATCAACTTTGATGAGATTATGCACCGATGCAACCCATTGGAACCACAGGATATGACTGACATTACTGATGCTACAGAGGCTTCACGAACTATAATGTTGGGGTTAAACCGGGAGTGGATCAAAAAGCAGGGCGATTTTTTCGTGGAATCGGCCATCAGCTTTTTGACCGCTCTGATCTGGTATCTCCGCAGGTATGAAAATGGCAGGTATTGCACCCTGCCGCACACTATTGAACTGATGATGGTTGATTATAAATACCTCTTCGCAGTGTTGAAACAGCAGCTCGAAATTGATGCGCTGATTAACCCGTTCGTGTCGGCCTGGGAAAAAGAAGAGTGGGGGCAGCTCGAAGGACAGATCGGGAGTGCTAAGATCAGTATGGCAAGGCTGGTCTCCCCTAAATTGTATTATGTCTTGAGTGGTAATGATTTCACGCTAGACATTAACAATCCTAAGGAGCCAAAAATAGTATGTTTAGGCAACAACCCGCAGAAGCTGCAAACCTATGGAGCGGTATTGTCACTGTATGTGACCAGGATCTTAAAGCTGGCCAATCAAAAGGATAAACTCAAATGCAGCCTGGTGTTTGATGAGTACCCGACTTTGGTGGCTGATCTGGTACCAACGATTACGACAGCAAGAAGTAACTTGGTAAGTTGTACCATCGGGATTCAGTCGGTAGAGCAGTTGAAAAAAGAATATGGGGCGGAGCAGGCGAATATAATTGCCGGGATTTCGGGCAATATCATTAGTGGTCAGGTCAGTGGTGATGGGGCGGAGAAGTTATCTAAAACGTTCGGGAAGATTGTCCAGGATCGGCAAAGCCTGAGCATCAACAACAGTGATACCTCATTAAGCAAATCAACCCAGATGGATTCTGCCATTCCGGCCAGTAAGATCGCTTCCCTTTCTTCCGGGCAGTTTGTCGGAATGGTAGCGGATAATCCTGATCAGAAGATTGAACTAAAAATGTTCCATGCCGAGATTGTCAACGACCATGCGGCGATAAAAGCCGAAGAAGGCGGCTATGTTCCATTGCCAAAAATCCGGGAGGTTTCGCAGGAGGATGTAGAAGAAAACTATAAAAAAATCAGGGAAGACATCCAGGAATTGATCACCAGGGAAATGGAGAACCTGACTCCGGTTGGCGAAAGTAAGGAACTGCCCGCTAAACCCGCTACGGATGAAAAGGCCAAGTCCGATTCACCCAGTAAGCCGAAGATTTCCAATGAATTAAAAAGGTCAAAAAAGCCGCAAAAGAAGAGCTTGTCGTTGTAGACAGCACAACGCCCATGTCACCACTTGTTGATATTTCGTATAAATTCCTTAACATTGACCTTTATATTTCGTAAATTGGTACGAGGGAAAAGGGATGAAAAGCTACATTGATTTTACGGACGAAGAACTAACCGCTTTATTAAAAGCCGGGGATGGAGCATCTTTTTATGAGCTTTTAAAAGATATAACACCATGAGATTGAACCCATTAAGTATGCGCTTTTTATGAGCAAAACAATCATTGTCCCACATTGACAACAGTATATTTCCGGAAACCGGGAAAATGATCTGTGCACCCGGCATACTAAAATCAACTGTGACAGCCTCCAGTTTTCTAAGGTTGATGACCACGATAGGATTATCGCTTGCAAACAGGGTGTTTTCCAGTGACACAAAAAATGCCCATGATTTTTTTAGTAGTTTGTCTTGTGTAGCGTCAATGATTTCTTTGTCAGAATATAGAGATGAATGCAAGGCGGCACCCAATCGCTCATCATGATCTATTTTAATATTTTTGCCGGCACCTTTAAGTTCGGGATGTATGTTTCCTATCATAGCCTTAAGCAGTTCGAGTGTTTTATCTTGGCCTTCACAATAGGAATTGGAATACATCTCACGAATGCCAATATAAGCTGCAAAGTGATCATAATCAGCAATACTTGAAAAAGCAAAGCCTGTCTTTTCAGAATGTCATTGATAATCCCAACCCATATGCTCTTCCATTATAAAAAGGCATAACAATTCCATTTGTCTTATCCTTGTCTTTGAAAATTGTTTTCTTAATTAGTGGATGAATCCAATAAGCAATCTTGGTACTTAAAATTCCGATTCCCGCACCTGTGGCCACATCAGTAAGCCAATGCTTTTCATTGGACATTCTAAAAAGACCTGTGCCTGCAGCGACCGCGTAGCCGGTAATACCATACCAATCCGATACATCTTTATATTCCTGACGTAAAAATTCGGCGCCCATAAAAGCTGTAGCAGTATGCCCCGAAGGAAACGACCTCGTGTCCGAGCCATCGGGTCTGGTTACTTTTGAAGTTCTTTTTATGATGTTTACAGAGCCACCCATAATGAGATATGCCGTTGCCAAAACAATGGTTCTATCTTTAAAATTATTTTTTCCCTGTATGCCTAAGGCGTTTAAGGCATATACAGATAAAAACGGACTGTATTGAGCATAATCGTCTATGTGTACTCTTTTATCATCGTGCTCCCTAAATTCATTTTTGACACTGGTATTAATATCTTTTAAAGTAGGGCTGATAAGACCAACAACTCCATATCCGATTAAAGTGTAACCCTCCCGAATTTCGAACTGGTCTGCTGACGAGCATTCAAATTTATAATATCTGTTCCAATTAATTCAACTTTTTTCAAGTTGAATTAATTGGAACACGCCGCCGGCAGGGCTTTATA
>Ga0105237_10000693_pt1 | contig 46571 bp, 36 predicted proteins | sample KBSC24metaG_FD_81520 | JGI IMG/M metagenome (GOLD analysis project Ga0105237, IMG submission 81520) | Corn rhizosphere microbial communities from Kellogg Biological Station, Michigan, USA - KBS C2-4 metaG | ecosystem: Host-associated > Plants > Roots > Rhizosphere > Soil | place: Michigan, USA...
CATTTTGCTGATAAATATTTTTATTATAAAGAGGGTAACCACCGAGAAAAGGATGGGATGATCCTTCACCGCATCAATTTCAAACACAATAAAGCGTTCGTTGAGCAGGTCAAGATTTTCCGTGGCGTTCAGCAGGCAGTCAAACTCACCGCCCCGGTAGTAGGGATTGAGCACATACAAGAAATTTGCCACGTCAAAATCTTTCTCCTTTACCTTGCCATCTTCCAGCACCTGTAAATAATGTTCCATCAGGTACTCGTAAAAGGTATTGAAGCAAGGAAATACATCGGGGAAGCGCTGTAAATGCTCAAAATAGCCGGTCAGCGCATTGGACAAGGCCACATATTCGGAACGCCTGAAGCTTTCATCATCCTTTTTCCAGAGGGCCAGCAATAAGGTCTTGATACTTTCCTTCTTCTCGGTATCCAGTACATCGCCATCCGTTAAATAAAAGGGATTGAACTTGATCGGATCGCTTTCTGAATAGGTAAAATAATAACCGTTCACCAGGTCGCACAAACCTTTGTAGCTATGGCCCACATCCACCAACACGATATGCGTACCCTGTTCATAATAAGAGCGTACCAGGTGGTTGGTAAAGAAGGACTTACCCGAACCGCTTGGGCCTAAAATGAACTTGTTGCGGTTGGTGGTATAACCCCTGCGCATCGGCTCATCGGATATATCCACATGTACCGGCCTGCCGGTTAAGCGGTCGCCAAAACGCAAGCCGAATGGCGAAATACTATCCCTGTAATTGGTTTCCAGGTTAAAAAAGCAGGTAGCCTGCTCCACGAACGTATCAAAGGTATCGTTCATCGGGAAGTCAGCCTCATTACCCGGCATCCCCGCCCACCATATTTGGGCGGCCCCGTCGGTTTCCTGTTTCACCACCGCGTCCATTTGCGCCATCGCCGAACCCACCAGGTTTTTCGGGTCTTTGACCTTTGCCGGGTCATCCGACCAGGCCAGCACACTGAAATGCGCCTTGACCGGCAGCCTTTGCTCACCAATAGCTTCGTTCAGGAAATCGTTACAGGCGTCCCGGCTGATCGCATTTTCACGCGAATAGCCCGACAAGGATTGCAGGCGCAGCTTTTTGGCTTCCAGCCGTTTGATGGTCTTTTGCGCATCTTCGATAAATACATACTGGTTATAGATGTGGTTACAATTCAGCAACTGGCCTAATGGTGAAGCAAAACCGATGCTGAATTTGGTCTGATCGGTGCTGTATTTATCATAATTGATGCGGCTGCCGCATAATCCCGGCAAATCCTCCGCATCCGACAGCGTATATAACTCGCAGTGCTGATCGCCGACCCTGATCCCTTCCGCTACATGAATATCGCGGATGACCGGCTGCTGGCCGGGGCTTACTAAAAACAGGTACTGCTCGATCACACCCGGCGTATTTGCTGTCCCGGCCAGCTCATCATCCGTTAAGCGGCGAAGTGAAACCAAACCGCTATCGGTCAATACCCGTTCAAACTGCCCGGCGCAATCCAGGAACTCTTTGAATAGCGATGGATCAATGGTCTGCTGCGGTACGATAGATTTGCGCAGGATATTGCTGAAAGCGGATGAAGCTAATTTGCGGTCTGCCGGTTTCTTCGTCAGGAAAATAGTACAACGATGCGCCAGGTAGGGCCGCTCGTTAAAAAACCGCTCACTGCTCCGTGACAGAAAGCTGCCGCCCGCCTTGTCAAAATCAGCCGCATAACCCGCTTCGGTAAAACAATCCATCTTATGAAAAATGGTAAAGGGTTGCAACAGCTTGATCGCCTTAACAAATGCCTGGTGCTGCGCTTCGTAATCGTTAGCCGATTGCGTAAATATCTCCGGTAAGCCCGCTTCAAAGCCGATAGTGATATCGCCGCTGGCCGACAGGATAGCACCCTGCTCAACTTTACTTAACGGCAACATATCAGCCGCCCTGATCCCTCGATTATTATTGCTGTTCATCGTTTGCTTGTTTTTCGTGGGTTTCTTGTTTTTTCAATGGCACTCAAGAGATCGCTTCGCTTAGTTAATTGGGTAAATAAGCGGCGGGAACTAAACCGTATGTATGCCGGTAACTGCTTTTTGGCGAAGTATTTGGACAGGCCGTGTTCACCGTAGCGGTGGCTGAGGCGGATCACTGCGAAGAATAAGCCGCCGCCCAGCCCTAAAACCAGCGGCAGGATGATGTAGAGTTTCACGCCGCAGATGTATAAAACAGCGAAAGTGATCAGCAGTAAAACCAGCCCTACCGCCAGGTAGGCGATGTATTGCGCCTTCAAGCCTTTGAAAACGATCGGCTTATTGATACCCTTATTGATTTGATATACCGATGCCATTAGGATACGCCGAAAAATGATTTGATAATGGTCGCCACTACGACTAAGAAGATACAGGAGCCGAACCAGGCGGCAGCCACTTTGTTGGTATCGGGCTCGCCGGCATTCCATTTGTTGAATACCTTGATGGCCCCGACAATGCCCACCACCGCGCCGATGGCATACATCAGCGTACAGCCGGTGTCAAAATAGCCCTGGATCATAGTGGTCGCAGATTGGATGCCCGCGTTACCATCCTGCGAAAAAGCGGCCTCGCCTGAAACCAGCATAGCGGCGAACATGAGCGTCTTTAGCAGCGCCTGCTGTTTCGGGGTATAAGGAATATGAGCAGTGAATACCGCCTTTATGGATTTGATTTTTGATTTGAACATGATTGAAAATTTTAGGGGTTAATGATTAGTTCCACAAGGCGCCGAGTTCTTCATCCGAAATGGGGAACAGCACGTTCTCTCGGATATATTCATTGATCGCCCGTTCGTTCGCCGTGCCTTTGATCTTCGGGTACTTGCCGCTGACTAGGCCGAACAGCGAAATAAACTCCGCCTTACCGCCGCCTTCGGTTTCCAGGATATGAAAGATACTTTTCAGTTCTTCCAGCACATCGGGTATCGTCCCCAATTGCGTTTCCTTTCCTTCGCCCGAATCCGGTGCGGCCCCGGTTAGCTCTACCGGCTCTTTTATCACTGGTGCAAAGCTGAAATCCGACATACTGACCCGGCTCATACCTTCGGGCAATACCGCCTTACCCATCAGGTTATTTTCCTCAAAGGGCTGATCGTCCAGTTCCTCGTCCCACTCGTGCCGCAGCCGCGAGGGTGCTGAAACCGGCCTTCGCCTGCCGTTTAAAAAATCAACCAATTGTTCCCGGTAAAGCGCCAGTACGAGCGCTACATACCAGATCAGGGATAGGACCAGCGCAGCAACCAGGAACTGCTGCCAGCTAAAATGTTGTAGAATCATTGCATTTTCACTTTTGCCCCGGTACCCCATTGTACCGGGATTTACAAAAGCAAAATTTCAAATCTGCCAAGCCGGGATTACCCTAGTAGAGATAAATAAACCCTAACCCTTTACTGAACAAGCACTTATACTGGAATAATAATTCAGTCCCTGTCTTTATCCGGGTCATACAGATCGTCCTTATCCATGTAGGCGATCAGCGCATCCCGGACAGCTTCCGTAAAGCGGGTGCGGCTGAGGCGTTTCCTTCGCTTGATCTCGCGGAAGCGGTTCGCCGGGATACCGATCTCCACCCCGAAACTCTCCTCCAGCCAATTAAATAACTCCTGTAAACCCGCGCTGGTCTGCCGCGAAAGGAACAAACCATAACCCAGCTCCACCAAATTGATCACCTCGCCTTTCCAGTCAAACCATTTTTTGCCCGCCTGCCCGTTTACCGGGAGCATGGCCTCGCCATCCAGCCGGCTGATCGCCGACAACAGGTGCTCCTGCAGCATTTCATAGGCCGCAAACTGCGCGAATACATAATCCCCGTTCGTCGAATAGCCCGGATCAGTTTCCGCCACCTCCGGCAGCACCAGCGTCTGCACCACCACCCCGCGGGTAAAGAGCTGCACATCCAGTTCGGTAAAACCCGAGCGGTAATACTGGTAGAGAAAAGCCTGTTGCTGGAAAAAGCGGGCGATCAAACGCAGTTCCTCCAGGTAATAACCCCGGAGCATCTCCGGCGTACCACAAGGCCGGTTATTATCCAGCGTAAACAAACAGGCCTCGTAAATTTTGAGGGCATAAAACTCCGGCTTTTCAAACTTGAAAAAATAGATCTCCTCCAGTTGATCCGCAAACGTCCCGCGGGTGACGGCCTGCCGCACCTCCTCCAAAAAGCCACTGATCAAAGCCATTGATTCCCTAAACTGCACCACCCTGGTCATTTCCTCCCGGCAACCGATTTCTTTCAACCTCCCTTTCAGATCACGGAATCTGGATTTAAAGTTATTCTTAAGCATAATCCTATAATTTTTAAGTAAAACCCCGCCATAGCCCGTTGACCGGCATTAATTCTCACTCAGGTAGGGAATGCGTATAATTTCACCATAGGCAATAATTTTAACCAAAGGTGAAGGTGATTCAGAGAAAGGCGCAATAGGGACTTGTACCGAAAAACAGGAATAGATATAAACCCTTAGCAGGGTTGCAAAGGAGCGGTAATCAACGTAGTATTATACCGCATAGAATAAAATAATAAGTGCATACTTGCTGCGAACGCCAACCTTATCATAGATATTCTGCATGTGGGTATCCACAGTTTTTTTCGAGATAAACAGTGCAGCGGCGACTGCGGCATAAGTTTGGCCGTCCAGTACCAGGCGCAACACTTCCATCTCTCGTGCAGATAAATTGTATTTACGGCAATTGATTTGAAAAGCGGCCTCTTTATTGGCAGCGTTTTCACTTTCGCGGTGTCTGCGCTCTAAGCGGTGACGCCTTATTAATGATATATTCAGGATCAACAAGGCAACCACCGTCAATCCCACCACGATCCATAGTAGCAACATATATTTCCAGGAAGATAGATGTAATAAATGCTTTAGAAAAAAAGCAAAAGTGCGGGTTTCCTTGCCTACGCCTTTTGAAGGTACCGCGAAGTAACCCCGGAGAACGTAGAACAAGTACGCCCGCACTTCTGCGGGCATTGCACTTGCTTTTGATTCTCCTTTTTAAAATTCGCGGTTTTACAAAAGACCAAAAGATCGTGAATGCTATAATAAGCTGCTATGTCTAATTTACTTTACTGTTTCTTATTTCAAATTTTAGTGCCATAAAGGTAAAAATTTAAGGTTAAACTTAACTCGCTAATGTTGCCTTTTCCGCTGCCTCAAAAGCCCAATCGATGATCTGGCCGATGGTTTTCCAAAGCGTTTCGCTTTCATCGGGCACATTGATATCGACGCTGCAAACACTGCTGCCATTGGTTGTGGCATGTAATACCACATAATAAATACCGCCTAACAGCAAACAGATCACCGAACGAAAACTTATGTCCGAATTTTTAAAGAACTGATCGGTCGGTTTGAGCAATTTTTCGCCCTCGGCTTCACGGGAGTCGGAGATTTTGCGTAACAAAGACAAATCTTCGTTGATCTGCCATTGGATGATCTTTTGCATCTCTTTGTGGTCTTTAAAGAAGCGGTAATTCTCGCGCATCAGTTCAATAAACAAGCGTTTGACTTCCACCCGGCCCGGCTGATCCGTTAATTTGAACCGTTCAAAAAACGGCGGCCAGTAATCCTTTTCCATAATAAAAGCTTTTTTCAGATTCTGTATATTACCGAAATAGTAACGGACCAGGTTCTTGTCACGGTCCAGGTGCCGCGCGATATTATTGACCCGGAGGCCGGTAAAGCCCTGCTTCTCCAGTATCTCGCCAATCGCGTCGATCAACTGGCGTTTCATTCGGTCAGGGTCGCGCATCTTATGTTGCTTCTTTCTCGTCATAGGCAGGTTCCTTTCTTTTATTTAATTTTAATTTCTTGCCGATCCATTCCCAGGCATTGAGCACCTGGTCAAGATCAGCCTGCGTATGCGTCGCCATCAGGCTTTGCCGTACCCGCGCATCTTTTTTCGATACTGCCGGGTAACCGATCTGGTTGGCATAGACGCCTGCCTGCAAGAGGAGTTTAGTCGCTTCCGCGGCCAGTAGTGGATCACCGGTCTTCACCGGGACGATCGCCGAAGCCGTGTTACCCACCTCCAATCCCAACTCCATCAAACCTGACTTAAAATAGGACACATTTTCCCATAGCAGGCTCATCCATTGTGGTTCGCTATCCACCAGGTCAATCGCTACCGGGATACAAGCGCAGGACGGCGGCAGCGTTGCCGAAAAGATATGCTGGCGGGAATGGAATTTTAAATATTCCACCAGTTCCGGCTTGGCTACCACATAGCCACCGACATGGGCAAAGGTCTTGCTGAATGTGCCCGTGATTATATCTACCTCCTGCAACAAGTCATATAGCTCCAGCACGCCGCGCCCACGTGTACCGATCACCCCCGTGCCATGCGCATCATCCACCACGATCATCGCACCGTAGTGCTTACAAAGCGCTACAATCTGATCCAAAGGCGCTAAATCACCATCCTGTGAATAGACACCATCGACTACCACCATACGGGTGCGGTACTTCCCTGAAGTAATCTTCAGTACATGCTCCAGTGCTGAAAGATCATTATGCGGGAAGGTTTTGACATTCGTGGTCAAACCGCCCTCAATGACCGAAGCGTGCACACTGCCGTCGAAAATCGCCAGGTCTTCTTTTTTCAGCAGGCATTGCAGCATTGCCGAGTTAGCCGTATAACCGGTCGTATAAACAATCGCGCTCAACCACCCGAAAAACGATGCGATAGCTATTTCGATCTCCCGGTGAAAACGATAATGCCCGCCAATAGCCGGGGATGCACCTGCGCCCGTGCCATACTTTTCAATCGCCGCAATAGCCGCCGCCTTTACTTTAGGGTGCTGTGTAAAACCCAGGTAATCGTTGGATACTACACTCACAAAGTCCTTGTGCTTAATTCCTGGCAGCCGCAATTCCATACGCGGTCCGCAGCCCGTAACCGCCTCCTGCCGGTAATTCCAATGCCCGCGTGACCGCCAGTCCGCCACATAAGCCGCCCATTCCGCAGCCCTTTCGTAAGGCCCCAACCCCGGAATGTTCTCAAAATCCTTAAAAGTTTTGTTTATTAAATTGTCCATAATCAGATGTATTGGTTCAGGTCGAAATTAGCGGACAAAAACGCCCCTGGTGGGGAATTAAGGGCACATTCAGATTTTTTTTTAAATATTCATTAACTTTTGCTTAATGCTTTATATACCCTTTCTGAAAGCTTCGCGGGATATAGGCATCGTATTGATCGATGCGATGCAGAATCGCCGTACGCATCTGCTCCATAAAGCGGGTATGGCTGATTACCTTCCGCCGCCTGATATCAATAAATATCCGGTTCACCCGGCCCAAATTGATCTGAAACAATTGTTCCATGCAATTCACCACTTCGGTCAGGCTGACCTCCCCATTGTTGATCTGCTTGGTTTCATACAAACCATAAACCAATTCGACCAGGTTACAGATATCGCCGGTCCAATGTAATTGCTTACTGCGCAAACCCTGCGGATGGTTCCTTTCAATTTCGCGTAGCATACTGATCTGCTCTAATAGATAATGCTGCAACTTGTCATAAGCGATAAACTTGGCAAAGAGTTCTGTTCGCTCCTTTACCGGCAGCGCAATATGATTCTCCGCAGGACCGATCCAGCGGTCCAAACAAGCACCGTCAGACAGCACCTCTTCCAATCCCAAACTTCTCACTTTATATAACTGATAATAGGCTGCGTGACGGTTCAGGAAATGACGGATCGCTTCCAGTTCCTGCTGGTAATAGTCCATCCATTCAAAACGGTCACCTATGGGACGGTTACAAATCAGCCAGATCAGTTCGTAATAATAAAACTCCAATGCCCGGAATCCCGGCAGCACTTGTTCCAGATACCGGCGTTCTTCCAGTTCACTTTCAAACGGATGGGCTGCTACATAGGTGTCCAAATCCATTAACGCCTGACGGACATATTTGAGATAGGTTTTGAACTGCCGTGCAGGGTTGTCCGGAGTCGGTTGCGTTTCTTCCAGCCGTCTGGTCAATTCCTGATATAATGGTTCTGCAAAATCGTTTATCATAGGGTATTATCATTATTAAAAATTGACCAATCCTATTCACAATGGTCGTTTTTTGATATTAAGTTTAAGTTTTGCTCGAGCTTTTCATTAACCCGAAAACTTGCATAAAGGGCGAAGTTTTGAAACCCAAAAAATGCAACCGGGCGGACCCGGCTTGCACCACATTAAGCAACTAAACTAAAATCAAATAATTTAGGTAAAAGTGCACCCTTCCTCAGTGGGCGCAGCTTTTGCTTCTTAACTATTAACTGTTCTTTTATTAACTACGTAAAAAAACAATAAAGAACGGAGGTCATATTTTTCACAGCTCCTACCAACCCCTGCGGTTCCTGATGCGCTGTGCCAGCATCGCCAACGTGTACATAATCAACGTGATATCCAGCAATTTCAGGAGTTCCATTTTTAAACGTTTAATCTGGGCATTCCTAACACTCATTTTTTCAAATCTTTGATCAGCCACGTCACCACCCTGACCATAAATAAAGTAATCAGTCCAATGCCAATCCATAAAGGCGTGTCCATGCCAATCGTCAATTCATCATTTTTTAGTTCGGCAAATATTTTATAAAACATCCTGACCAAGGCTCATAACCTTGTCCGGCATAGAAATCAGCACTTTCGTCCAGCCTGCCAGTCTGTAGTACCATAATCCTTTCGCAATTCCGTTTCCTGGCCAGTTCACGCACATATTTTTCCAAAGCCGCAGCGATGTCCTGCTCTTTTTGTGTTTCATCAACCGATACGTCACTAATGACTGCGATCCCCCCGTCAAACCCAAGTTGCGGAAGGTAGTGGACCGTTGTAAATCCAACAAGTTCGTTGTTCCGCTCACAGACGTAAACCTGGTGGTCCTCGCTGCCGAACAAGCGGTCGAGCTGGTCTACGAGGACGCTCAATCGGGTATGATAGCCCAATTGTCCGAGCAACGTTTTGATGACCGGTGCATCATGGTATGTGGCTTTCCTGATATACATGAGTTATTATTTACTTGTTACAGCGCTTTCCGGAAGCAAGACCAGCCGGATATAATTTTCACCGCTCAGGTATTTATTGGCGGCCTGTTTTAATATATCAGGTGTAAGCTTTTCCATATCTTCTCTATCATGTAATACCGATTCTAAGTCTTCATTATTCTGGCAGTGGTCATTAAGGTAGTTTAACCAGAAATCATTTGTTTTCAACGCCACCTCCAATGTGCGCTCGTGTTCGGCTTTATATTTGTCGAGGTTGACCTGTGGCGGGCCTGACTTTTTGAGCTTTTCAATTTCGTCCAAAGTCGAAGCTATCAACTTGTCCACGTTCTGTGGCGCACAGCCGAAGTTGACTAATACACTATAAGTTTCGTCAGGATTCTTGGTGGAATTGGCCGATACACCGGGACTGTACACCCCGCTTTCGTCCTCCCTTAACCTTTCCAGCAATCTGATCTCTAACACCTCCGCTAAAGCGCGAAGCTGGTCATTATTAAATTTACTGAACTGGTATTTGCCCGTAAACATTAATCCTACGGAGGCCTTTGGTTCCGTTCCTTTATATACTGTTTTTGACACTTTGCCGGGCAATGGATGTATATTAAGATTAACCGCCTTTTCCTGCCGGTGTGTCGCTGGTAAGCTACCTAAATATTGCTCCAGCAAAGGTTTGATCGTCACCGTATCTATACTACCTACGAACACAAAGGTGAAAGCAGCAGCATCAGCAAACCGCTCCTTGTATATCTTGTAAGCTGTATCTAAATTGATCTGGTCAACTTTCTCTAAAGTTGGCCCGGTGCGGCGTATATTGTAACTGCCCATTACCGCGCTGATCGTGTCCTGGAAAACACTGTTGGGGTCTTTGGCCCGGTCGTTCAATGCAGCTTTGGAACGTGCGATGATGTTTTGGAAGATGGCGTCATCCTTACGTGGGGCAGTAAAATACAGGTAAGTCAGTTGTAGCGCGGTTACTAAATCATTATTAGTAGCGCCGCCGGAAATGCCCTGTGTTACTTCATCAATATAAGGGGTCACGCTCACTTGTTTGCCCATCAGCATTTTTTCCAGCTGATTCGCATTGAAAGCGCCTAAGCCCGCTGCCGGAACAATTCCAGCCGCATTTGCCGCACTTTGAAAATTGGCGTCCGGGTAGACCGAAGTGCCTCCGCGTGAAAAGGCCGTAAAGGATATCTCGTTATTTTTAAAGTCGGTAGGTTTTAGTATTACCCTTATACCGTTACTCAGTACAAGTTCGGTAATCCCTAATGTCTTTATTTGCTTTTCCGAAACTATTTTCCCCGGTTCCGGTAAGTTGGCTATTAGCGGCTGATGTCCTGTTTCATCCTTGTAAGGCTGCAACCGTTCGAGTTCGACTGATCTAATCCAGTCATCGACTGTCGCTTCACCCGGCAATTGGGGCTTGTCTTTTTCAGGTGCTTGAACAATGATATCTCTGTTGATCGTTTTAATATATTCCTTTATTAACTTGTTGACATCCGTTAACGATATGGCGGGCAGGGCATGTTTTACCAACTCATATTCAGCTGCAATACCGGGCGATGCGGTTCCCTGCAAAAAGTACGCTTGGTACTCTTTAACGTAATTTTCAGAATTGGTCTTGTCCTTTTCCTTTAACGCCGCATCCATACCAGCCATATAACTTTGCTTGGCCCGGTCGAGTTCGCTTTGGGTAAAACCGAAACGTTTTACTCTTTCGGTTTCCCGCCACACCGATTTAAAGCCGTTTTCCAATTCACCGGGCTTAGCGACAACGCTCACGTTATAGGCATCCAGGCCACCCATAAAATCACCTATACCTGCGCCTCCATCCACAAAAGGAGGGATAGCCTGCCGTGATAACTCCCGGTAGCGTTCACCCAACATTTGGTTGAATAAGGATCTGACTATCGCCGCTTTGTAATCAGCTTCAGTTTTTAATGCAGGTGCTTTATGCTTGACCATCACCTCCATGATTGTTGCGGTCATTTCAGGGTCAGTTACCGCAATAAAATGGTTTTGGCCCGTCAGCGCGACCGGGTATTTGGTTCTGGTTTTTTCTTTAACTGGGTTCTTCAGGTTAGAGAACTGCGCGATAATGCGTTTTTCCGTTTCATTTACATCGATGTCGCCGACCACAATCAGCGCTTGCAGATCGGGACGGTACCAATCTTTATAATAGCGGCGTATGGCTTCGGGTTTAAAATTGTCAAGGACTGTATCCAAACCAATTGGCAGGCGTTGGGCATAACGCGAATGGTTCAGCAGTACTGGCATGATCTGTCTTTGCATTCTTTCCGATGCACCTTTGCCCAGCCGTTTTTCTTCCAGTACCACACCGCGCTCCTTATCAATTTCTACCGGGTCTAAAGTGGCTTCACTCGCCCAATCCCGCATGATTTGGAAACCGTTTTTTAGCACTTCAGTATTGTCGGTGGGCAACGGCAATTGGTAAACCGTTTCATCGAAACTGGTATAAGCATTCAGGTCAGCGCCAAAGCGTACACCTGAACGCTGCAAATAATCAACCAGCTGATTTTTTGGAAAATGCCTGGTGCCGTTGAAACTCATATGTTCCATGAAGTGCGCCAGCCCCCTTTGATCTTCGGTTTCCAGTATGGAGCCAACCTTATTGACCAGGTATAGATAAACCCGTCCTTTGGGTTCTTCGTTATGGCGGATATAATAAGTTAAGCCGTTAGCTAACTTACCGGTGTGTACAGCAAGGTCAAATGGCAACCGCTTTCCTTGTTGCGGTTTAGCCTGAGCGTGCAGGCATACCGGAATTATCGTTAATAATGCAAAGAATGTTACTCTTATATTATTGTTCATTATTTGTTGAAATTGGTTTAAAGTGCGGTCCTGTTACCTTTATCGTCTATCCGGTAATATTTGTCTTTTATTATCAGCAATGCTTCGTGGGAATTCTCATGCTCATTTACGTCAACCCCGATCACTTTGCCCTGGTAAAAACTATGCACATGATCGATGATATCATGCCCGACGATGATCTTTTTGGCTTTATAAATGCTCAAAGTACTGTCAACCTGGGCTTGTGTCGCTTTGGGCTCCATAAAATAGCCCCTATACCAAAATGGTGAATCTTTTCCTGAGAAATAAGGCAGCATGGGTTTATCCGTGATCTTATCCAGCCGGTTTGCCAGGGTATAAAACGGCCTGCATCGGGTGTTGATCGAATCCAGCGGTAAATGCAGGTTATTGATCACCTGCGATATGCCGCCGTGCGTGACCAAAAAGTCGCCCACCTTTTCGATAATATTCTTACTTCGCAACCACTGGCCTAATTCGGAACCCGAGACATATAAGCTGGCGTAAGTTTCGTTCATAAGATTGGCATCGGTTTGATACACCGGGTCAACATACCTGAAATCACCGCTCAGGTTCATAATATCATGGTTACCCAGGATCACATTGACATCGCCTCCTTTTGCCCTGGCTTCATCTTCCAGTTTATAGAGCAGCCATAAAAACTGGCAAACTTGCCTGCCCCGGTCAAACAGGTCACCGGCGACAATGAGTTTCCCTTTGCCGAATGTCCAGTTATATTTTTCATCGATTACCTTCGCAGCTAAGAGTAAATTCCGGAACGGCTCAAATTCTCCCTCGATATCCGATAACACCAAGAGTTTGTCGGCCCCTTTAAATATGGCGGTGCGGGAAAGGTTGTTGTCATTAAGCTTCACTGTAAAATCCCATTCTGGATGTTGATCGAGGTGAATTTGTAAAAGATGCTGATGTTTCTCAGCAATCTTGAAACTGTCTAATGTAGTCCTTGGATTATCGTTATTTAACATAACACTTTTTACATAAACCGTCCCTTTGGCATAAAAAACATAAGGCCCATCAGTAATGCCATTCCTGCTTTTTAATTCAGCGTCATATTTCCATTTCAGATCGGATAATCTTTCCGCATAGGCAATACCATCGGGACTCGTTTTTATATCAATGGTTAATGAATTGAACAGGCTATCTAAGCCTGAAAGCGAGATAGGCGAGCCTTTACCACCATTGCCTAACATCGACAAGGCAACCAGTGACAGTGGCGAAGCAGGATTTGATTGGATGTAAGTTTGGGGTACTAAAAAGCAATTTTCAATATTCTGCTCCAATTCCTTCGTTAACCTCACCGTGTCTCCTTGCTGCGCTTTGGCCTGCTGGAGTTCTTTGCCGATCCGGGCGGTCGCTTCATTATATTGTATTACCGGGTTAAGTAATTTGTATTCAAAATCCCTTGTTAACTGAGGTCCGGTTAGCCATGCTTGGAATATTGTATTCTTAGGCGAATTAATGTTTAGCCGGATTTCGCCTGGCTGCAAATAGATATATTTGGCATCCGTCTTTCTCGTTTCATTTTCATATTTAATGGTAACGATCCCCCTGATCGGTCGTACCAATGCTATGCTAAATTCTGCAACTCCGTTAACTAAATTCACGGTATCTATTTTATTTTCAATTTGCAGATAAGCCGTAGCTTGGCTGTTTAAACTATCAATGTGCAATTTGAGAGCGCAATTATTGTTTTGCGCCAAAATCGTAAAGGGCAGCAGCGATGCCGTGAATAGGATAAATCGTATATAATTACTTGCTCTCATGCTGAAATTGTAAAAAAAGCGTGGCAAAATGGCCGGTTTTAAACCGACCATTTAAGTCAAAAAAAATTAGATAGGTGGCTATTTTATAGTAATGTTAAACTGTACCTCATCCGGAGGAAGACATTTTTGATGGTTACATACCATAAAGTTAACTTTGCCACGGACGACAGCATCTTTGGAGGTTAGCATGACCTTTTGATGAAAGGTCACTGAGTTTTCAAAATAATTAACATCCATTTTGAAAGCATCTTCAAAAACAGTAATTGGTGTTGGCTGCGTAACGTCGCCAATTAACTTAAAAGTATTGGCAGGATTAAATTCAACAGTTGTTTGAACCGGACCGCCTTCCCGTTGATGAAGTCCATACAAATGCCAGCTTCTTTGAATATTTGCCCTGATAAATATTTCCGCTTGGTTGTTAGCAAGTTTTTTTATCGCAAAAGACCATTTAACTGGGTGCTCAATTTGCGCTGTTAACGAAGTAATGCTAAATGCTAAGAAAATAGCCAGGATAATTTTTTTCATATTTGATTATCGATTAAACATCAGCTTAGTCCTTTAAAGCCTTCTCAATTTTAGCGATCAGATCTTTACCATTATCCTGCCTGCAATCAACAGGATTTTCACACCAGTTTCCATTCTTATCAATTAGTTTGAGAGTTGGCGCACCGACGAAATTGATCTTCTGATAAAATGGGTCTTTTTCGCCTTTGCCGCCAGTATATAAATTGATTTCTGAGGCAGATGTCGTATACAAACCGGAGCCGATACTATTTTGCCACATTTTTTTGTTCTTATCTGATGAAATGCTGACAAATATTACATCGCTTTTGTCCTTGAAATATTCTTCAATTATTTTCAGCTTCGGTGTTAATTCTCTACAATTACCGCAACCTGTGAACCAAAAATCTAATACTAATATCTTACCACGATAATCCTTCAAATGGTGCGTGATATTGTTAGTATCTAACAAGGTGAAATTATAAGCAGGGCTGCCAGGAATTTGCGAACAACGTTCTTGCAATATTCGGCGAAAATCTTTGTTAACAATCAACCCAATTGCTTCATCATAAATTTGTCCTAGATCGTTAGATCTGGAATGATTCAACAACAGTTCTGTAATGAGTCTTTCCCGTAATCGCCCAGTATATCTTTTTTTAATATAATTGTATTCATCCTTAAAGAAGCCACCATGTTGATAATTTTGGAGTTCAAAATCACTTCTTTTAAGAATCCTGTCCGAATAATATTTGCAATTAATTAAACTAAAAAAATTGGATGAATATACAGCACTTCCATTGGCAATACTTTGATTTAATTGATTTTCTAATGGTTGGAAATATTTAATTAAGGTGTTCCGCCCGAGGTAATACTCGGATTCCGTCAGTTTTGTGTAAACAAGAAATACATAGGGAACGGTAAAAAATTGGTTTTGAATGTAAATTAGGTTTAGGTTATAGACGTTTTTATCTATCAATGACTTTTTTGAATTCAAATATGCCTCAGCCCTCTTCACCTTAGACCACTGCAACTCAATTCTACTTTTTAGTGATAAATTGACATCGTAGTGTAAAACATCGAAGATACTATCAATTCTTGACCTTATGTTTAACTTCCTTGAGCCTATCCCCGAATACTTAATAGAGATTTTGTTACCTTGAATTTCAATTTGGTCTCCAGGTTCTACCAAGACCTTTAACTCCCTTGGAAGATTTGGAATTACCAAAGCGCATTCATAGGGGTGATTCGACAACCCCGGAATTTTCAGGCAAAAGCTACCATTCTTTACAATCGCATACTGCTCCGTTTGAAGTTCGGAGTAGAGATAGTCAAATCTACCATATTTGTATACCAAAAGTTTGACTGTGTCCAAATCTTTCAAGAATGGAAGATGGCTAGAAATTGAAGCTGGTGCTTGCTGAGAAAATAATTTTGTAGTTAAGAGACACAAAAGTGTAATCAGTGCTATTTTTTTCATTATGTTTCTTGTTTTAGTAATATCATCGCAATCTTGTTTTTTATTTAACAAAAACTTTAACCAATAGAGTACTTTGATGATTTATGTAATTGGTCAAAGTTCAACAGGGACAATAATTTGACCTTAGTCCCTGCCGAACTCTTATTGATCCTATATAAAGTAACGCGGCTATTATGTAATTTTCACCAGACAGCTTTTCTTTTAGAAAAATTTGACCGAAGCATAGCCACGACAACCTTTTACCTTGGATTTTGGGGTATTCCACTCAATTTGATTTCCGAAAATGGAATTGGCAACGCATATCTGATGTCATTTGGAGGGAGTGTTGCAGTAATTCCTTCAATGTTTCTTTTGAGGGTCACGGCAAACTTTGGATCGAGGTTTAGGCGTCGCAGGTCCGCCCACCTTGTACCTCTGAACACCATTTCTTTTCTACGCTCAAGCAAAATTTGGGATAGAGCATTATCAGAGCTTGTTGCAATGCGTGCAATAAAGGTACCTGTTTTATACCTTTTCAGCAGTAAAGTATTTAGATCAGCCATAGCCGCATCTTGATTACCCAGTCTCGCGTAACACTCAGCTCGCGTTAAATATATTTCGCCAGTTGTTATACCGCAAAACCAAGTTGCTCTTAAAACATCAAAGGTTCCGATAAACGAAGGACCGTTGCCTAAATTCCAAAAATAGACACTTTTCCGCAGGTCATTTTGTTCGTAGGATTTATAGAGAACAGAATCAATAATCGTATTTCTCTTACTGTACCAAGTAGAATATTCTATGGAACCAATAGCGGCGTGGTAAACATCTTCTGCCAGATACGAATTTGCGATAGGATAAGAACCAGGCGAAAGGTTATTAAAGTCAGTTAGAGTATTAAAACTTTTTAGAAACTTATCTGAATATGCCAATGCGTTATTGTAATCCCCCATGGTAAGGTAAACGCGCGCTAAAAATCCACTCGCTGATGTTTTCGTGGGTAGCGTAATAAAACTAGACGTTGCTGGTAAGAGGGAGATCGCCAATTTCAAATCATTTGTCACCTGTGTATAGCAGACCTTTTCATTTGCCCTAGTTGACTTGGAATTGAAATCACTGGTTAGTCGCAATGGAATTCCTAATTCGGATGATGCTTTTGTTGAATCATAAGGCATAGTAAAAATTTGTAAAAGATTATAAAAGGCCCATGCTCTATAAAATAGAGCAGTACCTTTTATATTATTAGCTTCATTTTGCTGCCCGGCCTCAATTTTTATATTTGCTAATGCATCAAGTATAGTATTTGATGAATAAACAGCTGAATATCTATAATTCCAGTCGGAAACTGGTTGTGTGCCGAAGACATCTCCCGATTTCCAGAGATAAACATTTTTGGAAACCTCATCGTTGGCGTCCCATAGCAGTTCTGTGGGATAATATTCATCAGCTGAAGCAATTGATAGATCAGTCTCAGAGTTGTTAAATGTGCCCTCATCCCGGATCATCAAATTCAAATCATCTAAGGTGTTTGGCACCGATAACTGATTATTTGGAATAGCACTCAAGAATTTGTCCTCCTTCTTACAAGATTGAACTGAACCTAAAATCATAGTACAAAACAATACTATGAACGTTTTTTTTAAATATTTTTCCATTTCTGTTCTCTTTAAATTTTAAATAATACAATTAGAAACTGGTTTTTATACCCATAGAAATTGTCCTGGGAATTGGATAAGATGTATATAAATCAGGGTCCAAATGATCTTTATTAGCACGCCAAAGTATGCCAACATTATTCATATAGATATATAAATTGATCTTTGAAAAGGCGCCTTTAAAGATTTTGGGATTATCAAATTCATAATTTAAAGAAACATCCTGCAATCTAATATGGTCACCATTATCAACAAGATTTTGAGAATTCAAATAGATAGTTTCTCTATTGGGATCCTCTGTAGCATTCGAAGGCATCGAAGGAACGGTGGTAAATTGCTCATCACCGGGCTTTTGCCATCTTTTTGAAAAATCGCTGTTACCCACGCCGTTTTGAAATAGATTATAATAATTTATGGATGTACGTCTAAAATAGTAGTCCAACTTATAAATTATGTTAAACGATAAAGACAACTTTTTATAGAAGAATGTGTTCATCAATGAGCCATATGTTGTGGGACGAGCTGAACCGTTCAATTTCAGACTGTCGATTGTGGTATTTTGAATTATCGCCGAATAATTTGTGCTTAATTTGCCGTTAAGATATCCCTGTGGATCGCCAGTATCATGGGTGAGAGTACCAGTACGAAAGCTATAAATTGCAAATAACGGTGAACCAACTCTCGGCGTAATTACACCCGCTCCGTCAACTAAATAATCGTAAACATATGATGATTGCGCATCATACTTTACAACTTTGTCGAGGTTGCGGCTAATATTAAAATTACTTATCCATCGGAAACGAGAGTTATTTACTATTTCGACGTTTAAGACTAAATCAAACCCCTGTCCTTTAATAGTGGCTGTATTTCCATAAATTGAAGATAGTCCAGTAGATGGAGGTAAGGAGATATTTCCGAATAAGTCGTTATCCCTTTTTAAATAGTAATCAAAAGAGCCCGTCACCCGACTGTTTTTTGACGCGAAGTCTAAGCCAAAATTAATTTTTCGGTCACGCTCCCACCTTAATTCTGGATTGCCAGGGCTTGCGATTACGGCATATGGTACACCCGAAAAAACAGCATTACTTTGAGCACGAATGGTCGTAACCGCAGTTGCAGAATTATTCAAATTTCCATTATAGCCATACGTCGCTCTTAGCCTTATTAAGGGAATTAAATCAAAATGAAAGAAGTCTTCCTTATTTAAGTTCCAGGAAAAACCAGCAGAATAGAGGGGAGCAGCCTTCTGGTTTGTAGCCACTCCAAAAAGATTGGATTTGTCGATTCTCCCGCTTAATGATAATATATACTTGTCATCATATGAATACGCAGCATTGCTAAAATATGAAATAAATCTGTTAGTTAAAGTGTAATAGCTTCCGTTGCCCCCTGGAATTTGTCCCCTAGACAAATTAGGGATTGTTGGAAAATAAGTTACGAAATCGACTGCACTAGTACTTCCATTTGATTCATTGTATCCATAGGTAACCGGCGGAATTATCGTATTTGAATTGCTTTCGTCAATTTCCGCGCCAGCAATTGCGGTAATCGAATTCTTTGAATTCCAGTTTAAATCATAGTTTAATTGCCCTCTAAACCTATTGCTATTTAGGGTCAAATAGTTTTGACTTAAAATGCCACCGATCGGTACAGGATATTCAGGGTTCCCAGATAGGTTCGTAAATTTATTTATTAAATTACGTGCAAAATAGCTGTCCTGACTATCATTCCTTAGCCCGGATGTTTCTGATCTTTCATATTGATGTAATAGGCTAGCAGTGAGACCGAAAGGAAGTACATATTTTATATTTGTTACAATGCGCGTATCTGAAATTTTTGAAGTGTTGTCCGCAAGCCTTTGTTCCTCTAATGGCTTGTATTGCCAGTTTAGCAAACCGCTTTGCGCAACTGGATCAGTAATCCATGAATAATTATAATCCTTTGGAATTGCTAAAGCATTTCCATTTTTATCGGCTAATTGGAGGTATGGATATACAGTTAAATTTCCAACCTGGCTATTATTTGTGGAATTTGATAAGGTGTAACTTACTTCATTCATAATTTGAAAGTTTTTAAAAGGATAAAAGTTATTCAGTCCTCTTAAAGTCAACCTGTCATTTTTATTCCCCACTTGATTAGAGAGATTATTGTCGTACCCTACCGAATAATTAAAATCGTTGTTATTACCGCCACCTCTAAAACTTAACGCGTACTGTTGTGCGACCGATTTTTGATAAAAATATTTTGATATGTCATTTCTTACATCATTACTTGCCAGTGAATTTATTTGCGCAGTGGCTTCCGCATCAGTAATTTTACCAGCCCGTTCATCAGCCAATAACTGCACCAGCGGCGAAACGACGGGATGGGTGGGATCAGTTAATCGAGAATCGTAGAATCCTTTGCTAAAAAGAAATTTCTCAACTCCAATGAAATCTTTTGAATCTAAAAAATCCGGGCTATAAAATAGATTTGGCCTGGCGCCAACGGTTAGGTTTGCATTAGCTTCAATTTTCAATGCTTGGTTACGATGCCCCTTCTTTGTAGTTATCACAATGACACCGTTTCCTGATTGTACTCCCCAGATAGAAGCAGCCGCAGCATCTTTTAGAATAGTTATACTTTCAACGTCATTTGGATTAATGTTACTAATATTTCCATCGTATGGGAAATTGTCTACAACAATTAATGGTTGAGCATTAGAAAATAACGTATTCACACCTTGGATACTGATATCAATCCCATTAGTAGTATTGTTCGTCGAAACATTTCGATTAACTATCAAACCAGGAACGACACCTTCAAGTCTGCTCAGTACGTCCGGGCTGGTTCTACGGTTAAAAAGTGTGTTGTCTACAATTGCAAAGGATCCTGTTGCACGCTCAGCAGGCAATGTTTGAAAACCAGTATTGACCACAACCTCTTTCAACCCATTTATGCCAGGCAGCAACGCTATTGCTAAAAATGTAGTTTTTTCTGTTACAGTTATTTCGACTGGCTTGAATCCTATAAACGAAATAGAAAGTACATCGCCAGCTTTAACGCTTATTGTAAAGTCGCCCGCTTCATTAGTAATGGTTTTTTTTTGGCTGCCTTTTATTGAAATCGTAGCGCCGATCAACGGTGTGCCGGTAGTGTCTGTTACTTTACCATTGACTTTGATAAGGGCAGATGATTCGCCGTTGGTTGGCTCTTGGGCAAGTTTTGATTTTTGCGTGATAACGACATTCTTTTTGACAATCTCATAACTTAATGGAAGATTCGTTAGACATTTGTCCATGGCTTCCTTCAGTTGAACGTTGTTCACGTCGACACTTACTTTGATATTATCTAATAGGTGCCCTTCGTAAAAAAAGACGTACCCCGTCTGTTTTTTTACGGTTTCCAATACTTCGGTCAGGGGTTTGTTGTTGACGTGCAGCGTGATCTGGCTGTATGTTTTTGCGCTGACCTGCATAAAGGCTATGAGTATGATGAGGGTTGTCAGTTTCATAACCAGTAATATTTTAGGAAATAGCCTACCGCCGGGGCGTATAGCTATAGCATTAAAGTTAAATTTCATTTACTTTTACGGTGTTTGGGTTAATAGCATAAATGGTTCTCCAAATTGTTTATCCATCCTGATCCGTCGGGATGAAAGGGTTAACCCGGACGTTGACCGCAGAAGTGCTTCGAACCACTTTTGCGGTTTTTTTGTCGTTAACCGGCTTTATTTTATAGTATTCGTCTTTCCATATTGCTCTTGTTTTAGCGTCATCAATAATTTAATTAGGTGTTACGATTATTTTTTTTCCATCTATTTTGAAATGGACTTTTGTCAAAGAAAGTATTTGTAAGGCCTCTGAAGCATTGATGTCGCGGTATAACTCTCCCGTGAATGTCTTATTAGGGATTTGACCTTCATATTCAATATCCACATCGTACCACCTTGCAAAATCTCGCATGACAGTTTTGATGTCGGCGAGGTTGTACTTGAACAAACCGTTGCGCCAAGCCATCGCAATTTCCGTATTTGCATTCTTAACGCTAATGCTATTCCCTTTGAAAGGAATGAACGATTGCTGGCCCGGTGCCAGAGTGGCAAATTGATTGTCTTTTGAAACCTTTACTTTGCCCTCTAGTAACGTTGTACTGATTCCTGATTCATCGGTGTAAGCTTTGATGTCGAAGTGGGTACCCAATACCTCCACCGTTTGAGCGTTAGAACTTACCCTGAACGGCATGGCAGCATTATGGGCAACCTCAAAATAGGCCTCGCCTGTAATTTTCACTTCACGGCTATTACCATTAAATGCCGTAGGAAATGTAATTGACGAGGCTGCATTCAGCCATACTTTTGTTCCATCCGCCAGAACCAAGGGATAGGGCGATTGCTCGCCCTTTGCGGTAGCTAACGTATTATAACTGACTTCTTCTTCTTTGTTTTTCGCATTATAGGTAACGCCGTTATCACCCGCCCGGATTACCGTACCTTTTTGAATGGCCAGTTGTCCTTTCAAGCCTTTTGCCAAAATAATCTTTTGACCATTGGCTAAAGTCAATGTCGCCCGGTTCTGACCAGGCGTAATGTCCGTCTGCTGGTTTTGTACCAGCTGTATCGGTGCTCGTTTTTTGTGCAATGCAAAATAACCGCCAACGCCCAAGAGCAAGGCAATAGAGGCTGCGGCAGCGATTCGAGGCCAAAAGGCGGATTTGCGTTTCTCGCGGATAAAGGGTCGTAAAGTTGCGTAAATATCTGCTTCCTTTTGTTCCAGATCAGGTAACGCCGGATTAATATCGGTTACTTCTTTATGCAATTCCACATCGATCAGCGCGCGCAGATCGGCTTCGTTAGCCGCATCGTTAAACTGCGCCAATAATTGCTCGATCTCTGCGGTACTGCATTCGTTACGGATAAAGCGTTCCCATAAATCTCGCTGACTTTCGTCCATGTTTCAAGCTTTTATATTGGGAATACGCTGCTGGTGAAAAATCCAATGAATCAAAAAGGGAGAGATTTTTTAATTATGACATAACGAATTGATAATCAACGAATAAATCTTACTAAAAGATTGCGATTTATTTGCGCTAAAATTATTAGCACTTGAAAAGTAGCCGATAAATGCTTACTTTAGTGCATCCATTAGACCAGCCGGACGATGAAACTATTTGACGATACGGAATTAGCGCACCTGCTATTGCGGCTCCGCAAAGGGGATGAGCGGGCTTTTGGCAGTTTGTATAAAACCTGCTTCCGGCCGATCTACCGCCGTATCTTCTCCCTTGTCAAGGATGAAACCATCACTGATGAACTGGTACAGGACCTGTTTTTAAAAGTATGGCAAAAGCGGGAAGACATCGACCCGGCACAATCCTTTGAAGCCTACCTGTTCACAGTCGCCCAAAACCTCGTTTACGACCATTTCCGCCGCATCGCCAAAGACAAGCGGCTGGCCGCTAAACTCCTATTAAACGCCACCGATTACTACCTGCATTCCGATCTGTTGCTGGAAAACAAAGAAAGCCGCGAACTCCTTCAAAAAGCCATCGACCAGCTATCTCCGCAGCGCAGGGAAGTATTCACCCGCTGCAAGATCGAGGGTAAGAGCTACGAGGAAACCAGCCGGGAACTGGGTATATCAGTGCCCACCGTGAACAGCCACATGACCCAATCCATGAAACTGGTGCGGGAATACCTGCTGAAGAACCATGATATGGCCATCGCTGTGCTGTTGTTTTGCTCCTCGGTGTCCAGCACGATCTCTGATACCGGGAATCTATTGCATGTATTGCGCTAAGTGTTTAATTATTTCCATTCGGCTATATACCGAATGGGTAGTTGCCAATACCCACACATAGCCGTTGTCGTGTTTAAGTGATGGGTTAATAGCGTAATTTGCTATTTTCGTGGAAACTTTTGCTGATAATTGAAAAACTCAAAAGTTAAAAGCTAATTTCCTGCCCGTCTACAGCTTTACCAAGACGATTTTCGCCACCCTGCGTTTTTTCTAACTGCGATGTTATTCCCGGAACATTATGCGCATCGTCCGCTTGTCCGGGTAAAGGTAATCCAGATGCAGTTTCTTTTTGGTTTGGTATCACCTCAACTGGTTTTTCTTCTTTCGGTTTGCGCGCCTCGATCTTATCCATTTCCGTTTTTATCAATTCCGCAATGTCCAGCTTGATCTTCTTATAATGCTCCTCTACATCTTCAGGCGATACGTAGTCGATCAACGGAATTGGCCGATAGGCTGCTTCTTCTTTGGCAATCGCCCCGTGGTCATTCTGTATCTCGCTGTGAAACACCTTTAACTGTATCTTCTGGTCGGGATTATCCGCCACCATGCCCACAAATTCACCGGATGACAACGCCGCGATCTTGCTGGCGGGTATGGCATAATCCAATTGGGTGGCTTTGGTCGTCGAGGTGTCGCTGCTGTTGATCGTCATACTGTTCTTATCCTGCACGATCTTGCCAAAATTATCCGCCAGCGTTTTAGCCGTATCACCGGTGACCTGTCCACTGATGATGTTACCGACGATACCGGTGATCACATCCGCCTGCTCCGGACCATAATCCTTTTTTAACTGGCTGAAATCCTGAACCGCTAAAGTCGTGGCCACCCTATTGCTTCGGGCCGTTGCGATCAGGCTGTCCATATTATTAAAAAAAATCGTTGGGAACTCATCGAAAATCAGGCTGCTTTTGAGCTGGCCTTTACGGTTCACCAGCTTGATCATTCTTGAAATATATAAGGACAGCACTGCGCCATAGATTTGCAGCTTTTGCGGGTTATTGCCCATGCAGATCACTTTGGGCCTTTCCAGGTTGTTTACGTCCAATGTAAAGTCATTGCCCGAAAGCACATAATAGAGTTGCGGTGAAGCCAAACGGGCCAAACCAATCTTGGCCGCCGCAATTTGGCCTTCCAATTGCGCTTTGGCATCGTTGTTATACGCCAGGATAAAAGGATTGATGAGTACCCGTACCTGTTCTTCTTCCTGCAAAACGGAAAACAATTGCTCATAATCGGCCTGCATCAATTCAATTGCATGGGGCAAGGTGCAATATTTACCATCTGCATATTTTCGCAAATACCAGATAATGGCTGTCAGAAAGTTGATCGGGCTTTCCACGAAAAACTCCCCCTGCTTGCGTATCCATTCCCGGTTTAAGCCTAACATGATGGTACGGCTGGCCTCGGTCGCATCGGTAATATCATTCATACTCTCCGGGTCGAGCGGGTTACAGCGGTGCGAATGGTTCAGGTCATCAAAGTTGATCACATAAAAAGAGGGCTTGACCGAATAATTGGCTGCATATCGTTTCAGCTTGTTATAGGCGATTTTAGAAAGGTCGTCATACTTAAAATCGTAGATGAACATCGAAAAACCTTTTTTGAGGTGCTGGTCGATGATATGGCGGATAACAAAATAGGACTTACCCGCGCCCGGGGTTCCCGCCACCAACAGGCCGCGAAAGGGGTTGATGAAGTTGATCCAGCTTTTGCGCTGTTTGCTTTTTAAATGATAGACGGCAGGAAGGTTTACCGAATATTCGTTTTCCAGCAGCTCTTCCTGTTGCGGAAAGGTTTCATTTTCGGTATTGAAAATATCCTTGTGCAGCTTGTCTTTTAAATAGCGCGATAAATAGGTGCCTCCTGTTAATATCAGTAAGTAGCCGATGATCGTCAATACCATATATGTTCCAGTAATGGCGAAAATGTTTAATAGCAGGTAAAAACACAGGATACTGAAAAAATAGATGAACAAGCCCGTTAACAGGTAGGCGGTGATGTTCTTATAGTTTACTTTTTCGTCTTTTCGGCCTTTGACGCCGATTAAGGAAATGACCAGGAAGAGTAACGCCGCCAGTTTGGGTTTGAGCATATTGTTGAACAAGCCGGTTTTGGCGATGTTGCCGATGATGCGGTCTGTAACAGGTGCCGTCCAGTGCCATGCGGCAAAAGCCTGGTAACAGCAAGCGTAAAAATGAATGACTAAAATCGTAATGCTGATCAGCCGTGTTAAATCGATGATCTTGCGTAAGCCGTGAATGTCCTCTCCTGTGTTCATAAAGCCCCTCAACCCCCTAAAGGGGGAGTTAATAGTTAAACCTCTTATAATGATAGTCCCTGGTCTTGTTCGTTTTGTTTGCGTTTCTTCTTCTTGCGGGTGATGCTGGGCGCGATGTCGTAACCTGCTTTCCCGGTCACCAGTTTCAGGAAATTGCCTGTTTCCTGCGCCTTTACCTGTGTTTTGATGGGCTGTAATTTTTGCCGTTTCCCGGCTGAGCGCTGCCGCGGTGCGGTTTCCTGCCTGCGCTTTTCTGCATTTATCGCCAGCCGCTGTTCCAGCGCTCCCTTTTTCTGCTCATTGGCATAGCGGAAAGTTTCGGTAAAGCCGCGCTCAAAGTTGAACTGCCTATCAAATACGGTTTCACCGCTTTGCTTGAACGCCGAACGGTCAAACTGCCCCATCCTTTGGGAATGCGCCGCATTCCGGCCTTTGGAATTATTCATCGGGCTGAGCTTGACCTTGTTGGTGATGTCCTTCCGGCTGACCACGACCTGTATGTGCATCTGTTCGCCGGGCTTGCGTTCGCCGCGTTGCTTTAACCCTTGTTTTACTTCCGCGTCTTTCGGGCCGTAATAGCGGTAGTTTTCCAGCTTGCCGAACCAAAGCAGGTCTTTGCTGCTGTTGATACCGGGGCGCTTGAAGTTCAGCGCATATTCATCCATCATTTTGACAGCATAGGCCTTCAGTTGCTGTTTAGCCCCCTGTTCGCCATACTGTTCCTTTAACCAGGCGATTTCCTTTTGGCTCGGGCTGATATTGATCAGAAAGAATTTGGCCTCGGTGCGCATCAATTTGGCGATATTATTATCCAATGCCTGTATCGCATCGAACGAATGGATATGGGCGCTCTCCTGGTTAAACCACAATTCCGGCTGCTGCTGTTGCGCCGCGCGGTTTTCCTTGTCCAGATAACGCACGAGGCTGTTGCTGCTGCCTTTGTTGTCGGCGGTTTCGCTGTCGGTGATGTTGATATGCATTATAGTTTACTGATATGCGTTTTTGTTTCCTGTAATAAAGATTCCCTTTCCTTTGGCGTTGCATTTTGTACAGCCTTGCTGTAATAGTTCAGGATATAGAGAAACTTCGTTTTTAGACTTTCTTTACTATCCAGCTTATCAGTTAGCGTTTTGAGCAGGCTATTCATTGCCGCCGCCTGCTTTTCCTGACCGGTTAGTATATCCCGGTTGGCTTTCAATACCTGGCTGTTAAAGCTGTCGATGATCCTGATCTGCGAGGCTACCATACGGTCAACTTCAGTTTTGACGGGGATGAGTATCATTTCTTCCTGCGCACGGATAAAGCGGATATAGGTATCGTGGTTTTTGACGAGCGTATTCTTTAATAAATCATCATTAATGTCCTGGGGGTCTTTTTTTGTCCTGTAAAAATACTCGACCATTTGCCGGAAGATCACCCGTTTGTCCCTGCCCAGCTTGCCGGCAAGGCTGCTGAACCTTTCGTTGGTTTCCTCGGTAAACCTGACTGATTTGGTATAGCTATCGGCTGTTTTATTCATGTTTGTGATGATTGCGGAACCCTGCGAGGTTCCTGATTTAATCTTTGACGATCTTGCAGGCAGCCTGCGTATCCCCGGAGGATACGCGAAACACCCGCAGCGTAGCGGAGGGCAAGCAGAATTGGGCTTTGCCCAATTCCCGCTTGCTCCTTTTTTTTCAAAAAGGACAAGCTGCCTCCGGAACCTATGGCTCCTTCACCGCCTTCCCCGGCAGGTCAACGGATACAAAAGATTTGAGCAATCTTTTGAGTTGCCGCCGCAGTGCTTCCGCTTTATCTTGCTTCTTCCCCTTTTTGCTCATGGCCATGTTATCGCTTCTTCAAAGTTGCGGCACCTAAAAACCCCAATTGCCCTAGTAGGGATAAATAATAACCGGGGCAGGATTTTTAAATATCCTTAGTAGAGCAATGTTTATCAGCGCAGGCTTCATACTTGTGCCTTTAACCGGCAACTATGAATATTTACGATCCGTCTGAAAAACGAACCGTCACCCCGGAACGGGCGCGGAAAATATTGGCCAAATATGGCACCCTATTGAGCGAGGAAGAGACCAAAATGATGTTGGATTTCCTGTATAAATTGAGTAACTTGTCAGTTAGCCAGGCGCTTAACCGGGCCAAACAGTACCAATTTGAGCGCCCGGAAGCGAAAAGGACAACAACAAAACGAAAAAGCAAAAACGATGAAAATTGCTGATCTATACGTCAGGGTGAGTACGGATGAACAGGCGGAAAAAGGCTACTCGCTGAGGAGCCAGCAAGAAGTATTAACCAAATATTGCGAACTGAACCATATCAAAGTCCGTGAAGTATTTATAGAAGATTATTCGGCTAAAACTTTCTTACGGCCGGAATGGAAAAAACTAATGGTTTACCTCCGCAGGCATAGAGGGAAATCAGATCTTTTATTATTTACCAAATGGGACCGGTTCAGCCGGAATACCAGCGACGCCTATCAAATGATAGCCGCCCTCAAGAAGTTAGGTATTGAGCCGCAGGCCATCGAACAACCGCTGAACATGGACGTGCCTGAAAACAAAATGATGCTGGCGGTTTATCTCACCGCGCCGGAAATTGAAAATGACCGCCGGGGGCTGAATACCAAGGCAGGTATCCGCCAGGCCAAAAAAGAAGGGCGCTGGACGGGTAAAGCGCCTTTGGGCTATATTAACAAAGTCTATGAGAACGGCAAGCGGTATATCGATTTTAAAGAGCCGGAAGCTTCGCTCATGCGCTGGGTCTTTGAACAAATGGCAGAAGGTATCTTTTCTGCCGAGCATATCCTGAATGCCGCACGGGAAAAAGGCCTGAAATGCAGCAAAAACAATTTCCTGACCCAATTGCGTAATCCCGGCTACTGCGGCAAGGTGGTTATTCCGAAATTCAAGGACGAGGAGGAACGGTTAATCCAGGGATTGCACAAGCCGCTCATTTCCGAAAATATGTTTTATACGGTACAGGACATTATGGACAGCCGGAAAAAGGAATACGGTTTGCCGATCGCCACACCAAAAGACCTGCCTTTGCGTAATTTCCTGAAATGCCCAAAATGCCCGAGAATGCTCACCGGCAGCGCTTCCAAAGGCCGGTCAAGCTACCGTGTGTACTATCATTGTCATTCGTCATGTGGCGTTCGCTTTCGTGCTGAAGAGGTTAACGATGCCTTCCTGGATGAGTTGACGCTGTTTCTGCCCCGTAACGGTTATTCCGAGCTGTTTGTCGAAACCATTACGGACTGCTACCGAAACCAAACGCGCGCGCTGGTCGATGAACGTAAGGAATTTATTGGCCAGATCAACCAGTTAACTGGCAAAATTGACCAGGCCAGGGAGTTGTTGTTGAATAACGATATTGAGGCCGCCGACTTCCGTGCCATCAAGGAGCAATGCAACGAAAAGATAACCCGGTTGGAAGCGAAACTGGGCGAACTGAACATACGGAATGCAGTTGTATTGGATGTCAAGCCTATTGCGCAACTGGCCATCGAAAATCTGCGCCAATTGGATAAGTTTTACGAAAATGCCAGCATAACCGGCAAAAGATACTTAGTAGGGATGCTTTTTCCGGAAAAACTGACCTATTTTGATGGGGGGTATCGAACCACAAAACTCAATGAGGCAGCCGAGTTAATATACCTGAAAAACAAAGAGTTACAGGCAAAAAAAATGGGGCAAAAATCATCAAAAATGACTTTGCCCCATAAAGGGTAAGCAATGGGGTTCGAACCCACGACCCCCAGAACCACAATCTGGTGCTCTAACCAACTGAGCTATGCCTACCGTTTGGGGAGTGCAAATGTAAAAATCTTAAGCCTAATTGCAAAGCCTTTTTTAATATTACATTCGGCTTACGTGTTACATAGGTGTGTTGGGTAGATTTGTAGTATGGCAGCAGAGCAATTGATTGAATTAAACGTAACCGGGATGCATTGTAACAACTGTGCTATTTCCGTTCATAATTTACTGGAGAAAAAGGGGTTGCAAAATATTTTGGTGGATTTTGCCAGCGAAGAGGTAAAATTTTCGACCGATGATGAAGCAAAAGTGCCCGAAATAATAAAAGGAATTGAGCAACTGGGCTACAAAGTGGTTGACGACCCCGCCCTGCACGTGCCTAAATTCTACGAAAAGGTAGAGAACAAATTCATTTTCTGCGCCATATTCACCGCTCCTTTATTCCTGCACATGCTTTTACCCTGGCATTTTCTGCATATGCCGATGGTACAGTTGATATTATGTATCCCGGTGTTTTTGGTTGGGTGCCTGTATTTTGGTAAAAGCGCCATCGGCTCCATTAAAAACGGCGTGCCTAATATGGATGTATTGATATTCGTAGGTTCAACTGCGGCTTTCATTTACAGCCTTGTGGGTACCATTAATCATTTGGGTGAGAATTATCAATTTTACGAAACCTGCGCCACCATTATTACGCTTGTACTGCTGGGCAATGTATTTGAGAAACGCTCGGTTACACAAACTACATCGGCAGTAAAGGACCTGGTAAAAATACAACAGGTTAACGCTATTAGGGTTGTTAATGGTGGCACGGAAGTAATCAGCGCTAAAGAAGTTGTATCAGGTGATATACTATTGGTTAACCAGGGAGATAAAATACCGGTTGACGGCGATGTATTGAGCGGCGATGCCTCGGTTGATGAATCGATGCTTACAGGCGAAAGCATACCTGTTGAGAAGACTAAGTATGATAAGGTAATAGGTGGTACCATAATAGTACACGGTAACATCAAAATGATGGCCACCAAGGTAGGCTCACATACAGTGTTGTCGCAAATCATCGATCTGATGAAAAAAGCGCAGGCCGCTAAACCGCCCGTTCAAAAGCTGGGCGATAAAGTGGCCTCGATATTTGTGCCGGCTGTGATACTGATTGCGCTAATTACCTTTACCATTACCTATTACGCGGGCCATACAGGCATGCAAACCGCTTTGATGAATGCTATTGCCGTTTTAGTAATATCGTGCCCATGCGCTATGGGTTTGGCCACCCCTACCGCTGTAATGGTTGGCCTGGGCAGGGCGGCAAAAAATGGCATACTGATAAAAGGCGGCGATACTATTGAGGCCGTAGCCAATACTAAATATGTGGTATTTGATAAAACCGGGACACTTACCACCGGCAAATTCCGCATTAATAATATTAAGGTTGAAGCGGGCTATGATATTGAACTTATCCGCGGGATAATTATGGCTATTGAGGAACGATCGAACCACCCGATTGCGCGGTCGCTGGTTAGTGAACTGCAGCCGCTGGCAAAGAAAAAGGTAATATTATTAAAGGCTTCGGAAGAAAAGGGCCTGGGCATGCGCGCCGAGGATGTAGATGGCAACCATTACTTTTTAGGCACCGCCAAAAGTACCGACGGCGATTTTAATTTATCGCTGTATAAAAACCAGCAGCAGATGGCGCATATAGCCATTGATGATGAAATAAAACCTGATGCCGCAACCCTTATTGCCCAGCTAAAAAAATTGAATATTGTACCCGTACTGCTAAGCGGCGACAAGCAGAGCCGCTGTATGAAGGTTGCCAAAGCTATAGGCATTACTGAAGTTCACGGCGAAAAACTTCCCGATGAAAAGCTATCCGTTATTGATATTTACAAACAAAAGGGCAAAACTATAATGATAGGTGACGGCATTAACGATGCCCCTGCCCTTACCCAGGCCGATGTTGGCGTATCTATGAACGACGCCAGCCAGGTAGCTATACAGTCGGCAAGGGTAATATTGCTGAATACCGACCTGCATTCAGTAATTAAGTTTTTGCAGATCAGCAAGCATACCCTCGTCACCATAAAGCAAAACCTGTTTTGGGCATTTGCTTATAATGTGGTGGCTATCCCTATTGCAGCGTTTGGCTTTTTAAACCCGATGATTGGCGCGTTTGCCATGGCGTTTTCGGATGTGGTGGTGATTGGGAATTCGTTGAGATTGAAGGGGAAGCGCATTTAGTTCATGACTGAATTTTTTTACAGACGGCGCGTCAATCGGTAATGTCGCTTTATTAAACTCACCCGGGTCTTTGCTGCGCTTGACCACCCTCTCTTTGCCTGCGGCGGAAAGAGGGTTAACTGCTGCTATTTAAAAATTGACTCCGTTTCCGGGAAGTAATACCTTATTACTATTCTATTTATATTATTTTTGGGCACTATACCGGCTCCCCCTTTAGGGTGCCGGGGGGCCAATGATTGAAATTTTTACAGACGGTGCATCGAGCGGGAACCCGGGGCCGGGTGGCTATGGGGTGATATTGCGCTCAGGACAGCATTATAAAGAACTTTCGGAAGGTTTTCGTAAAACTACCAACAACCGCATGGAACTGCTGGCCGTGATAAAAGGCCTGGAAGCGCTGAAAAACCCCAAGCAAAACGTTACCATTTTTTCTGATTCAAAATACGTTATTGATGCTATTGAAAAACGCTGGGTACACGGCTGGGTAGCAAAGGGGTTTAAGGATAAAAAAAACAAAGACCTGTGGCTGCGTTACCTTGAATTGAGCAAACTGCATAATATTAAATTCAACTGGGTGCGCGGGCATAATGGCCACCCTGAAAATGAGCGCTGCGATGAACTGGCTGTCGCTGCCGGTAAACAAAAAAATTTACTGATAGATTCCGTTTTTGAGATGGAGAATGCGAAGGTGAATTTGTTGTAGAAGATCTATTAATATTAATTCGCGTTATTTTTACTGTCTCACCATTGCCTCAATTTGAGACGTTTTGCCCTTATTTACCCAAATTATAGCCTTTAAAATGGCCTAAAACAGGTATTATTTGGAGCTTTTTGGCGAAAAAAAGTTGTTTTTGGGCGATTTCTGACGGAAAAAACAGGCAAAAAAGTGCCTGTTGGGTGCTTTTTGAGGCTTAAAATGATGTTTTTTGGCGCATTTTGAGCGATTTTGAATTATGTAAATAACTAATAATAAGCCAATTAGTTTTTAGCGATCTTTATATGTCTCAAAGTGTCTCACTTCACTAAATGAGACAGTGTATCAGGTGTTTAGCTCAATTACCTGCAAATCCTGTATCTTATCGCCATTAATACTGAACCGCATAATAGTGCGCTGTTTGTGCCAGCCCTGCTTGCCCGCCGCGCCCGGGTTGAGGTGCAGACAGCTTATCTTTTTATCGTAAATTACCTTTAAAATATGTGAATGCCCGCTGATGAACAGTTTTGGCGGGTTGGTATATATTTCCGCCTTTACAGCCGGGGCATACCTGCCGGGGTAACCGCCGATATGCGTTATCCACACATCCACATCCTCGCATTTAAAGCGCAGGTTCAACGGGTAGCTGCGCCTGATGTCCTGCCCATCGATATTGCCGTAAACACCTCTTAATGGCTTAAACGCGGCCAGTTGATCGGCCAACTCAATGGTGCCGAAATCCCCGGCGTGCCATATCTCATCCACATTTTCAAAGTGTTTGAAAACGGCATCGTCTAAAAAGCCGTGGGTGTCTGAAATGAGGCCTATACGGGTCATAGAAAGTTTTTGAAACTTAAAAAATGGTGAAAAAATCTTTTAAACTATTTACATACATTTCCGAGTAGACCTTCGGCTCTTTATAAATTACAAATCTACCCTGAATAAGTTCTTTGTTCATCTTACCAAAAGCCAAAATTACCCTATGTGGTTCTGACATTTCAAAAGATTGAATATCTATCTTCCTTTGAAGATGCAAACCAATATTACCAGCTATATTTTTCACCAATTCTCCCGCCAGCAAAGGCAATACCAGCCAACACAAGCCATCTTCACTTAACTGCCTTGCGACATCAGTTACTAACCGCTCAAAAAAATCGTCATCCGTATGCTTTGCCAGCGCTTTTTTTTCTTTAGGCGATGAAAGCGCATTTAAATGAAATGGCGGATTAGAAACGATAAGGTCGTATTTCTTTTCGGGATGAGTTTGGAAATACTGTTCAAATCCCAAAGGAAAGACTGAAAGCCGACTGGCAAAAGGCGAGTTTTCAAAATTCCTTCCGGCTGTTTGTGCGGCGATGGCATCAATCTCCACGGCATCAATTTTGGCGGATATGAAACGCTGTGCCAGCATCAAAGCTATTACACCAGTCCCGGTGCCAATATCCAGTATATTTTTTGGTTCGTAAGCTACTGGCAATGCCCCCAATAATACCCCATCGGTATTGATCTTCATGGCGCAACCGGTTTGATCAACGGAGAATTGTTTGAATTGGAACACGCCTTTCATAGCTGCTACTTCTCCACAAACTCAATAGGCAGCCCATCAGGGTCAGCGAAAAAAGTATAGCGTTTATTTGTAAATTCGTCGATGCGTATTGGCTCAACAGTTATTCCGTAACTTTCAACGTGAGCTACAGCCTCATCAATCTCATCCACCTCAAAAGCTAAATGCCGCAAGCCGGCAGCTTCGGGGCGCGACGGCCGTGGTGGCGGCTCGGGAAATGAAAAAAGCTCCACCTGGTATAGTCCGTTAACTCCCAGGTCGAGCTTATATGAATTTCTTTGTTCGCGATAGACCTCGCGCAATATGGTTAAACCAATCACCTGCGTATAAAAATGCTTCGACCTTTCATAGTCAGTACAAATCACAGCAATATGATGTACCCTGTTTAACTTAAACATATTATTGATTTTTAAGCCCCTCTCTTTTGGAGAGGGGTTGGGGTGAGGTCTATTCGCCTAATATTTCGTGTAGTACATTATCAAATACCATTTTCAAATCGGTAACATGACCAAATGGTTCTCCATCTATATTTAAAAAACCATCGTTAACAGTGCCTAACAAGCTAAATTCAGTTTCGCTGGTGGCCATCAGTTCAATAAAGCGTTCCTGGTCGTCAGGGGCAACGCTCACTACTATCCTGCCCTGCGCTTCGCCGAATAAAAAGGCATCTTTACGTATGGTGTTATCGCTCTCAATATCAAAGCCTAATTTATTTGGCATAGCCGATTCAACCAGCGTAACATATAAACCGCCATCAGCCACATCATGCGCCGATTGTATCATTTTATGTTTTATCAGTTGTTTGATCACCTGGTGCGTAGCATATTCCTTATCCAGATCGAAATAGGGTGCCGGAGCAGCCAGTATTTTATGCCATGAAGCAAGGTATTGTGATGATGCTATATCATTCTGCGATTCGCCTATCAGGTAAATCAAATCGCCGGGCGATTTAAAGTCTGATGTCATCAACGTTTCCATATCATCCATTACTCCCAGCATACCAATAGTTGGCGTAGGGAAAACAGAACCACCATCAGGCGATTGATTGTAGAAACTTACGTTACCACCGGTAACAGGAGTTTCAAACTTGGTACAAGCTGCACCCATACCCTGTATAGCGCTTACAAACTGCCAGTAAACTTCGGGCTTGTAAGGGTTACCAAAATTCAAACAATTGGTAATAGCAACCGGCTCGCCGCCTGCACAGGTAATGTTACGCGCAGCTTCTGCAACCGCTATTTCGCAGCCCTTCTTAGGGTCGGCATATACATAGCGCGAGTTACAATCAACCGTTATTACAATAGCTTTATCGGTACCCATTACCGCCACAACAGCGGCATCGCTCGGGCGGTTGGTGGTCATGGTTGAGACACCTACCATCGAGTCATACTGATCGGTCACCCAACGTTTTGAAGCGATATTAGGGTGCGATATTAAATGTTCGGCAACAGCTACCAGATCGGCAGGTTCACTCACGTCATTTATGTTGAATTTTTGGTTCTCTTTAAAATAAGCCGGCTCTTTGTACTCACGCTGGTAAACAGGTGCGCCGCCGCCTAATACTAAATCATCGGCAGGCACATCGGCAACCAATTCGCCTTTCATATAATATTCAAGGCGCTTGGTGTCGGTAACTTCACCAATAATGGCGCAGTTCAAATCCCACTTATCAAATACAGCTTCTACTTCTGCTTCACGGCCTTTATGTACCACGATCAGCATACGCTCCTGCGATTCAGAAAGCAATATCTCAAACGGCTTCATGTTTTCCTGGCGGGTTGGCACTTTGTCAAGATCGATGCGCATACCATGCTCGCCTTTGGCCGACATTTCTGAATTTGAGCATATGATACCCGCCGCGCCCATATCCTGCATACCTACAACGGCACCGGTTTTTATCACTTCAAGCGTAGCTTCGAGTAATAATTTTTCCTGGAACGGGTCGCCTACCTGTACAGCCGGTAAATCATTTACCGAATCCTCGGTTATATCTTTCGACGCGAAAGCCGCGCCATGTATACCATCTTTTCCTGTTGCCGAACCTACTATATAAACCGGGTTGCCTACACCGTAAGATGTAGCCGAAACCGTTTCACCAGCTTTTACAATACCGGCAGAAAACGCATTTACCAGCGGGTTAACATTATAACATTCATCAAAAAACAACTCGCCGCCAACAGTTGGTATGCCAAAAGCGTTACCATAATGACTGATACCTTTCACCACACCCTTAACCAGCCATTTGGTGCGGTCAAGTTCAAGATCACCGAAACGCAAAGAGTTCAATTGCGCAATTGGCCTTGCCCCCATAGTGAATATATCGCGATTGATACCGCCCACACCTGTCGCAGCACCCTGGTAAGGTTCTAATGCTGATGGATGATTATGCGATTCTATTTTAAAGGCACAGCCAATCCCGTCGCCCAAATCAACAAGCCCGGCGTTTTCCTCGCCTGCCTTAGCCAACATGCGCGGGCCGTCCTTAGGCAGTGTTTTTAACCACGTGATAGAGTTTTTATATGAGCAATGTTCGCTCCACATTACCGAGAAAATAGATAGCTCGGTAAAGTTGGGCACGCGGCCCAATATCTCTTTTATACGGTCAAATTCTTCAGGTAATAAGCCAAGGTCTTTGGCAGTTTCAACAGTGGTTAATTGCAGGTGCTCCAATGTAATTTTATTTATTTTGAAAGGATGCGCAAAGGTAGGCAAAAGAGCTGAAAGGTAAAAGCAGAAAGGTGAAAGCTTTACAGAAGATGAGAATATCATTATAAATAAAAAAAGGGCGGAACAAAGGCTATTAACCTCCATTTTCGCCCTTAAGCATCAAACCAAAAATATCTCCTTTTTACTTTACCTTTTCGCTTTCAGCCTTTAGCTTCTTCATTGTGTAGATTCAGGCAGCTTAATTATTATCGTCGTTAATTTGGAAATTTATAGGCAACTCATACCTCACACGTACAGGCTGACCGTTTTGTATGCCCGGTTTCCAGGCCGGCGCCATTTTTAATACACGCAGGGCTTCTTCGTTAGTCCCAAACCCCAACCCCCGTTCAATAACTATATTCGATAGATGACCATCTTTTTCAACAATAAAACTAATCCAAACTTTTCCCTGTACGTGTTCGTCTATAGCCATATTGGGATATTTTAAATTTTTGCTTAAAAATTTACTCCAGGCAGCGGCACCGCCATATGGTTCCGGCATTTTTTCAACTGCATTAAAGGGAGCATCACTTCCACCTCCACCACTACCTTCAGTTATTACAGGTGTTTTTCCGGTACCGCCCTTAACACCGCCATCAATCCCCGGGTTTATTGGCCCAAGGTCTACTGGTGCATTATCTGGCTTAGTCGGTTGAATGGCAACAGGGGGATTTGTAGCCACAGGCACATATACAGGATTGGTTATAACATGCGGTGCTGCAGCAGCCGGCGGAGGACTTACATGAGTATGCAACTGGTGGGGCGGCGCTACATGCGGATGCTCAATAACAATAGACCTAAGCGGCACCTCATGTATTACCAACGGAATAGGCGGAACCACATGTTTAAATGTCGCGCCAATAATTATTACCGGGATACCAACAACCGCCACAGCAATACCCAGCGCCGTCAGCATCGTTCGCGAGTTATGCTGCCTCAGTTCATAAGCGCCATAGGATTTGTTGCGGTTGTCAAATACAAGATCGAGCCACTCGGTCTTGTACAAATCAAATTTGGAGATAAGCATGGTTTTAGGAATTTAATTTCTTTAAAAACGTTTATACTTACTTTATAGTTTGTATAAATAGCCAAAAACCATACAATTTAACATTTTTTAACACTGCGGCTACAATACTAACTTATCTCCACAAAAAATGCCGTCAAAATTGGCGACATATATGTTATAAATATGTTAAAACTGGCATTTAAAAACAAAAGCCGCCCTGCATACGGGCGGCTTTGCTGTTATATTCATGAGGTAGTTAAAATGCGTATACTGCTGCTAACACAAATTGTGAAGCGCTTTTAGTTGGCTCGCCCGAGCTGTTGGTGAACGATGAATAATCCAGCTTGCCCCAGCTATCCAGCCTTACTTCCGGGATAAAAGTTAGTGGCCCCGATTTGATATTTGCTGTTAAAGTGGCCTCTGTAATATGTGCGGCCGGATCGGGGTCAACTGCTTTAAATTCAAAATATTCGGCCCTTAACCCTAATGTAACCGCTTTTGACACAGCATACTGCGGATACAATGCCACACCTTCATATGCGTTTGGTTCACCTTCATCATAAACATGCGCCTTAGTATAATCAGCCGCGTTTAAACCTAATTTAAAAGCGTTGGTTATTTGATAGGAAGTTGTAAGGTCAATTATAGTACCTGATGACGGACCTGATAATAAATTAACATAGGCCGTCCAGTTTTTTACTGGTGTTACGGTCAACTGCGCGCCAAAGGTTGATACATCGTGCTCCGCTGTATAAACATTCCATTTATCGTTAAATATACCGGCCATTAAGCTCACCTTATCGCTAAAGGCATAAGTTGCCTTTAACCCGGCATTTTGAAAGGGCCCGGCACTGAACAGGTATGAGGTAGAATAATTAAAATTCCCTGTCGGAGAGATCACCTCGTAACCAACAAAGGTAGCCATATAACCCGCTGTTAAATTAAACTTATCGGTCACATCATACGACAGGTATAAATTTTCGATATGGTTATTAGGTACAGGCAATGAAGCATCACTTCGCGGGCCAAACGATAATTCGCCCACAAAACTTGCTTTGCCAACTTTCTTTTTTAAACCGATGTCGACCATCCCCAGGGAAACCGAGTTTTGCTCGTTGGCATAATAGGTATATCCAGCGCTTGGGAAGCCGATATTATTATGGCCCGAGAAGTCATCTTTATAATAAGCATCCACCGATCCGTAAAGCACCAGGGGCGAGTCGCCTGTCGTTTTTATAGTATCCTGCGCTCGCGAAACAAAACTGTACGTAGACGCGGCAAGTAGTAATAGTAAAAATTTCTTTTTCATGTGGTTAATTGTTAATAGGGTAAAATTTAGTTGGGTTGATTTTTTATTAAAGCGGTACATATCTTATGATTTTGAAGCACCCTGTACCAAAGAGGTGCCATTATTGCCAAATACGTATTTAGTAACTGATATTCAATACCTTATTATTAAAACACTGGCAACTTGACGGACAAAAAAAGTTCACCCCTATCATTTTGATAGGCTGAGTGATAGTTGTTAAAATGAAAAAAACGAGATTAAAACCCTGTACGGCTATGCACCACCGTACAGGGTTCTTATATGTTATTTAAACCGACATAGTGGGCGTTTTTTCAAACAGGCCGCTTATGTTTATATCGTCATCCTGGGCAGGATAAACTTCAATTCCATGGTCGAACACATCAAGACCGCCTAAACCAAGCTCGCCGTGTTCTTCAACCCGCAGTTTCCATGGGTTAGGTAGTTTGTTAATGATGTACATCATTACAAAAGTCACAACAAATACTGCTATCGCGATTGTAAAGGTACCTATGGCCTGCGCCTCAAACACACTCCACCCGCCGCCGTAGAACAAACCCGTTACAGGCGCTGAGTTATCAGCCCCTGCCGGCCCGGTTACGCCAAACTGGCCCGATGCAAACAAGCCTAACGATAATGTACCCCAAATACCGCACAAGCCATGTACTGAAACCGCCCCAACCGGATCGTCGATGCGCAGCCACTCAAATAAGTACATACCGCCAAATATTACGGCACCGGCAACAGCACCAAGCAACGTCGCGCCAAGCGGGCTAACCCAGTAGCAAGGGCATGTTATAGCAACCAATCCGCCTAATACACCGTTCAGCGTAAAGCCCAGATCGAATTTACCTTTGGTGTTGCCCACCCAAAGCGCAAGTAACATAGCCATCATACCACCCGAACAGGCTGCAAGTGTGGTATTGGTGGCTACACGGCCAATGCCCTGTGCATCCATAGCCGATAGCGAGCTGCCCGGGTTAAACCCGTACCAGCCAAACCATAGTATGAATGTACCAACTGCTGCCATCAGCATGTTGTGTCCCGGTGGCATACCGCCTTTTTCTTTATCGTCGCGGGCAAATATTCTGCCTAAACGTGGCCCTAAAACAATCGCACCGGCAAGTGAAGCCACACCACCTATAGTGTGTACCACGGTTGAACCTGCAAAATCGCGGAAACCCTGGCCCAATGATGCGAAGAAATTACCTGTCGAACCCATCAAAGCTAACCAGCCATCAGGTCCCCAGGCCCAGTGGCCAATTATTGGGTAAATAAACCCGGTAATACCGATAGAATACAAAATATCTCCGCGGAAGCTTGTACGGCCTATCATAGCACCTGATACAATGGTTGAGCAGGTATCTGCAAAAGCATACTGGAATATCCAATGTGCAATTACGGGTATACCGGTTGAACCGTAAGTAGCAGGGGTGTTTTGTAAAAAGAACCATGATCCTGTAGCTTTAAGTGTAGGATCACCGTGCCAGCCGATGAAGCCGTTGCCCCAGCCAAACATGAAAGCGTAGCCTATAGCGTAAAATAAGATACCGCAGAGGCAGGTATCGAAAACGCATTCCATCAAAACGTTAACAGTTTCGCGCTTACGTGCAAAACCGGCTTCAAGCATTACGAAACCAGACTGCATACCAAATACCAAAAAGGCAGCCACCAATGTCCATGCAGTGTTAATGGAGTTCATCATTGAGGTTTCCAGGTCGGTAGGTTTTGGCGGAGCAGCAGCTGCGGCGTGCGCCGAGGTTCCTAACAAGCCGGGCAATGTTACCATCGCGATTAAAACTGCTAATAATCCAAGCATTTTACCCGTGAAGATAGTCGCACCCAGCGCCCACTTCTCCCGCGTCAGCTCCTTGAGCGAACTAAGCAGGTTGTGCTTTGTAGAATTTACTTTCATTGTTTGTTTAATTTAATTTAGTTTGATTTTTAGTTTGATTCGATTGCAGGGGCATAAGCTGAACTGAACAAGCGTATTTGGTTTTCGCAATACCAAAATCACATTCAAATTCCATTATTTTTATTAAAAAAGTTATTAGAGACATCTTTTAATTAATATTTTCCTAAAATTATGGATGAATTTTAATAAAAACAAACTTTAACAAGCAAAAAATTAAAAAAACTTCAATATTTATTAATATTTTAAAAATCACATTAAAATTTAAGGCGATTTTGAGATATTTTTATCAATAAATAAAAAGTGATTGAAAAAATCACAATAATAATTTATAAAAAGTGCAATTTTTTAAGACTAACTTTTGATTTTTTTGACTTATTTATCAAAACATGGCACCAAAAATTGAAATATTAGCTCCAAAAACGTAAAAACTGAAGAAAATATTCTGATTTTTTTGAAAAAAGAGACAATTAGTAAAATTATTTCAAAAACCACCCGTCAAATCACATTTCGCACAAAAACCTATACATATTAAAATGATAATTATATTTTTGAGGTAAACCTTTTAAATCAATAATCAAAACATGTCCGATATACGATTCAGAGCACTGCAGGCAGCCGAAGGCAGGTCAATACCCGAAATAAAGGTCCCCTCACCCAAAATTTCCGACTTTTTCGGGGCCAATGTTTTCGATAAAAAGAAAATGAAGGAATATCTGTCAACAGATGCTTATCAGGGGATCATCAATTCCATAGAAAAAGGCGAACCCATCCCCCGCGATATGGCCGAACAGGTTGCATCGGCTATGAAATCATGGGCAATGGGCAAGGGTGCTACACATTATACACACTGGTTCCAGCCGCTAACCGGCAGCACAGCCGAAAAACATGATGCTTTTTTTGAACCTACTGAAGATGGCGCTATCGAAAAATTCTCGGGCGATGCATTGGCCCAACAGGAACCGGATGCTTCCAGTTTCCCCAGCGGAGGCATACGCAACACTTTCGAGGCCCGCGGCTATACCGCCTGGGACCCATCATCGCCTGCCTTTATCATCGCACGCACACTATGTATACCTACCGTATTCGTGTCGTATACTGGCGAGGCACTTGACTATAAGGTGCCATTATTAAAGGCATTGAGCGCGCTTGATAAGGCCGCCATTGATGTTTGCCACTACTTTGATAAAGGGATAGAAAAAGTAAACTCATCATTAGGCATTGAGCAGGAATATTTTCTGGTTGATATAGCCTTATATAATGCAAGGCCCGACCTGCATCTCACCGGCCGTACACTTTTTGGGCACATGTCGGCAAAAAACCAGCAACTGGAAGATCACTATTTTGGGTCGATACCCGAACGAGTGTACGCTTTTATGCAGGACATGGAAACTGAAGCTTTGTTATTAGGTATACCATTAAAAACGCGCCATAACGAGGTAGCTCCTTCGCAATTTGAATGTGCGCCTATATATGAGGAAATAAACCTGGCCATTGATCATAACCAGTTATTGATGGATATTATGGACAGGGTGGCCAAGCGCCATAATTTCAAGGTGTTACTGCATGAAAAGCCTTATGCGGGCATCAACGGTTCGGGCAAGCATAATAATTGGTCGATGATAACCAATACAGGGAAAAACCTGTTGTCGCCGGGCAAAACACCAAAGAATAACCTGATGTTCCTCACTTTTTTTGTGAATACCATCAGGGCAGTATACGAACATGCCGATCTGCTGCGTGCATCAATTGCGTCGGTAAATAACGACCATCGTTTAGGTGCAAGTGAGGCCCCGCCCGCTATAATGTCGATATTTTTAGGAAGCCAGTTAAGCGAGGTATTGGACGAGATAGAAACCTCAAGAATAAGCAAGATAATAAAGGACGATGCCATGTTATGGCAGGGCATACCAAAAATACCACAGATATTAAAGGATAACACCGACAGGAACCGTACCTCGCCTTTCGCATTCACGGGTAATAAGTTCGAGTTCCGCGCGGTGGGTTCATCGGCTAACTCGGCCGCCCCCATGACCATGCTGAATTTAATAGTAGCCGATCAACTCAAAAAATTCAAGGTTGATGTTGATAAACTGCTCAAAAAAGGCGAGAAAAAGGATGTGGCAATATTAACCGTTATTAAACGCTATATAAAAGAATCGAAAAAGATACGATTTGAAGGCAACGGCTATAGTGATGAATGGGAAAAAGAAGCCGAAGAAAGGGGATTATCGAACATAAAAACCACGCCAAAGGCATTAGATGTGCTGCTTTCTGAAAAATCAGAAGCACTATTTAGAGATACCGGCGTATTTACACGCCGCGAGGCACATGCAAGGCATGAGATATTATTAGAGAGTTTTTACAAAAAGTTACAGATAGAGGCGCGCGTAATGGGCGAGCTGGCTAATAACATCATCATCCCTTCGGCCATTGCATACCAATCCAGGCTGATAGAAAATGTGAAAGGCCTGAAAGACCTCGGCCTTCCAGCAGATATTTATAAAACGCAACTGGCCATCATCACCAAAATATCCGAACATATGAACGCCATACGGCAGGATATTGACAACATGGTTGATGAACGCAAAAAAGCCAATAACATCGAGAACCTGCGCGATAAGGCTATAGCTTATGATGAAAAGGTAAAGACTTACTTTGCCCCTATCCGCTACCATGTTGATAAACTGGAGCAATTGGTCGACGACTCGTTATGGCCGCTGCCAAAATTCAGGGAGCTGATATTTATATAATAAGGTACGCAAGCCGGTCTGAAATTGACCGGCTTTTTTGTTTTGTGATAATTATTGAAACTAATTTCATATACAGTTATTATTTCATCAAATTTGCAGGCGATACGATGTCTACCAAAAAACACAAAACTTTAAGAAATTATCTTCAATTTGCTGATTTAATTCGCAGATCACGGCAATACAGCTGGAAAAAGCTGAAAACTTATGAGCTTTTCCTGCTATGGCTTAAAACCAAACTGTCGCACAGCCAATTTTTAATTCTTTCCGGCGTGTTAGTTGGCTGCTCTGCCGGCCTGGCCGGAGTTTGTTTAAAAACCCTGGTTCATTATATCCATTACATCATTACCAGTAAGGTCCATTTTGAGGACCAGATACTTTTCTATGTGCTTTTCCCTTTTTTGGGCATTGTATTAACCACCCTCATCGTTATTTATTTTTTTAAAGGGCAAGACAGGAAAGGCATACCGGCTATATTATATGAAATTGCCCGGAATTCCAGTTTTGTATCGCATGTAAAAATGTACTCGCAAATTATACAAAGCGCGGTAACAGTTGGTTTAGGTGGCTCAGCCGGGTTAGAAAGCCCTATAGCGGTAACAGGTTCGGCAATAGGATCAAATTTTGCGCAAACGTATAACCTGAGTTATAAGGACCGTACATTGCTGTTAGCCTCGGGGGCTGCAGCAGGCATCGCCGCAGCTTTTAACGCCCCGATAGCAGGCGTAATGTTCGCCTTTGAAATTTTGCTTACGGGCGTGGTTTTTACCGACTTTATCCCGTTAGTAGTTGCTTCGGTTTGCGGCAGTTTGCTTTCGCGGGTAATATTGAATGAAGATATATTATTTAAGTTCACCGCCCGCCACGATTTTAACTATCATAATATCACTTATTACCTGGTATTAGGCATTTTTTGCGGTTTATATGCCCGGTATTTTATTGTTGTTGCGCAATATGTTGAACACCGTTTCCATAAACTAAAGGTTTCGAGAATCAACAAGGCTGTTATTGGCGGTGCTATCCTCTCCATACTTTGCCTGCTATTCCCGCCCTTATTCGGCGAAGGCTATGAAAGCATAAAATCATTTACCAATGGCGATATATACAATATTATTCAGCACAGCTTTTTTGGATACATAGGGTTTAGTCAATGGATAGTGATCATTTTCCTTGGGTTAACCTGCATTTTTAAGGCTTTTGCAACGCCTGTAACTATATATGGCGGTGGTAATGGCGGTAACTTCGCCCCGGCGCTGTTTGCCGGCGGAACGTTCGGTTACTTGTTCGCACTTATTTGCATTCAAATGGGCCTTACCGATGTGCCTGTTATAAATCTTATTATAGTAGGGATGGCAGGTATGATGAGTGGTGTACTATACGCCCCGTTAACTGCCATATTCCTGATAGCCGAATCAAGTTCCGGATATGATCTTTTTATTCCCCTGATGATCGTTTGTGTAATTTCTTTTTTAATCGCCAAATGGTTCTCCCCTATCTCTCCCGACCTGAAAAAACTCGCCAGCGAGGGCAAAATATTTACCCGTGAGCATGATAAAAACCTTCTTTTATTGATAGATGTAAATGGCCTTATCGAAAAAACCTCATCGGTGCTGGATATACGTTCATCATCAAAAGAGCTAATGGAAATTATTAAGGGCGAAAAGCGCAATGTTATTGCTGTGCTTGATGGCGCCCATCTTGCCGGTATAATTTACTTTGATGAGCTGAGGCCGCTATTATTCAATCCCGAATTGCAGCATCAAACTGATATATTAAATTATATGAAGATTCCGGTGGAGACAATAAACAACAGGGAAGACATGATATCTATAGTAAATAAGTTTGATGAAACATCAACCTGGGTACTGCCTGTTGTAAACGATGAGCATGAATTTTTAGGGTTCATTTCCAAATCGGCTGTTCTGAACCGTTACCGCCAGATTTTAAAAGAGTATTCTGATGCTGAAGGATAGGCACCTGCGGCTGTTAGGTTTTTGCGCGGATTGATTTTATAAACCCTATATTTCTCTATCGCCCGGTACCGGTGTCCTCGCTGGCGCTTCAAGTATAATTCATGCATTAGGAAGTAGTGATTTTTTGATGCGGATAAAATTTAATAAGCGCTATATTTGCCCATGATTTCTTCGCAAAGATATGACCAGCGTGGTGTATCGGCATCAAAAGACGATGTACACAATGCCATTAAAAACATTGATAAGGGCATTTTCCCTCAGGCCTTCTGTAAAATAATCCCCGATATATTAACAGGCGACGACACGTATTGTAATATTATGCACGCCGATGGCGCGGGAACAAAATCGTCACTGGCATACACCTATTGGAAGGAAACTGGCGATATATCCGTTTGGCGCGGCATAGCCCAGGATGCCATTATCATGAACCTGGACGACCTGCTTTGTGTAGGTGCCGTTGACAATATCTTGCTGTCATCAACCATCGGCAGAAATAAAAATTTAATACCCGGCGAAGTGATCGCTGCCATTATAAATGGCACCGAAGAAATTTTAGCCGAATTGCGCAATGCGGGTATCGGCATTTACTCCACAGGCGGCGAAACTGCCGATGTTGGTGATTTGGTGCGCACTATTATAGTCGACTCGACCGTCACCTGCCGCATGAAACGCGATGAGGTTATATCAAACCACACCATACAACCCGGTGACGTGATCGTCGGCCTTGCCTCATACGGGCAGGCAACCTACGAGAGCGAATACAACGGCGGTATGGGCTCGAACGGGCTTACTTCAGCAAGGCACGATGTGTTTAATAAATCGATAGCTGATAAATACCCGGAAAGTTATGATGCCGCTATCCCTTACGAACTGATATTCTCCGGCTCAAAAAATCTTACCGATTTGGTTGACATTGGCGACGGCCAAAGCATAACCGCCGGCAAACTGGTATTATCGCCAACCCGCACCTACGCCCCTATCATCAAAACCATACTGGATAATTACCGCGGCCAAATACACGGCATGGTACATTGCAGCGGTGGCGCACAAACCAAAGTGCTGCATTTTATTAATAAGCTGCATATAATAAAAGATAACCTGTTCCCGGTTCCGCCATTATTTAAGCTGATACATCAGGAATCAGGCACCAGCTGGCAGGAAATGTACAAGGTATTCAACATGGGGCACCGCATGGAGCTTTATGTACCTGCTGAAATAGCACAGGATTTGATCAATATTTCGAAAAGCTTCAACGTTGATGCGCAGATCATTGGACGGGTTGAGGCTGCCGAAAATAAACAGGTGACTATCCGCTCGGAGTTTGGGGAGTTTGTGTATAATTGATTTTGTAAATCTCTTTTATAAAAGAAAGGCCCGGGCAAATTGCCCG